>Ga0233436_1003611_pt1 | contig 9991 bp, 9 predicted proteins | sample SI_122_August201_2_FD_182723 | JGI IMG/M metagenome (GOLD analysis project Ga0233436, IMG submission 182723) | Seawater microbial communities from Saanich Inlet, British Columbia, Canada - SI_122_August2016_150_MG | ecosystem: Environmental > Aquatic > Marine > Inlet | place: Canada: British... | reverse complement strand
AGTCAATTTATTTGATTATCGCTCCTTATCTCCCACATAAGTGATTGATAAGAGAGTTTCTCTCTCCCCTTCGAATATCTGAGGAAAATGTAAAAAACCAGTACTTTTGTCCATTTCAAAGGGAAATAGAGAAAAATACTGGTTTTCTAGAATTTTGGTGGCATTAACCAACCAATTCCGTTATCTGGGCCAGGAACGGACACCTGGTTCTCTCTCCCAATGTGTATTGTTATGCACATACTATAGCACAAAAAAACCCTTTTGTCAAGGTAAAAGCGCGATATTTTGGCTAGGTTGAGTCAAAACAAAACCCCAGCGTCAATGCGCTGGGGCCTGTGGATAAACTATGGATTTCTTTTTTATTGCCTAATAGGCATCACAACATACCGGTGCTTATCTTTACTTTCATGAGGAACGACCAAACAAGGGTTTGATGCATCAATCATGCCAAATTTCACCTTTTCACACTTCATGGCATTTAATCCGTCTAATAAATAGCGGAAATTAACTGTAACATTATTATTTTTTCCAGAAACTTCAGCAGAACAATTCGTTGTGTTCTCTCCACGCGTTGCATCAACTGCTTTTACGGCTAATTGCCTTTCTTCTGGATCAAACTCAAGCGTTACATCAAAAAGACCGGTTCTGCTAAATAAACTTGCTGTTTTAACAGATTTAATGAAATCATCGCGATCTAAAATTGCCTCTGTGTTGAATTGGGTGGGGATAATTTGTTGATAGTCTGGATAATTACCCTCAATAACACGTGAAATAAGTTCAACAGAACCATATTTAAACACAGCTTGATTATCTGAAAGCTCAAGTGTGACCACCGAAGGACTCTCAACATCATCCTTAAAAACAGATAAAATCCGATTTATTTCAGCCAATGTTCTTGATGGAAGGATAATTACATCCTCCTGCTCTATTGGACTCACAAGTGGAATTACTTTTTCTGAAAGACGATAAGAATCAGTTGATGCTAAGGTTAGCACACTTTCGCCTTCTGCTGGTGAAAACTTTGTATAAATACCTGTTAGCTCAGGACGGCTTTCGTTTGTGGCTACTGAGAAAAGCACTTGCGAGAGTGCTGTTTTGAACTCATTAACAGGAATTTGATAAGAACGATTTGCTTGCACGCTTGGAACAAGTGGGAATTCCGATGAAGCTAAGCCGTTTATTTTTGTTTTGTAAGAACCGCTTTTTATATGTACAGCTTCCCCATCCTTTTCAAGAGTCACTGTTTCATTGGGAAGCAAAGAGACATAGTCGAAGAAAAGCTTAGAAGGAATGGTGTATTCACCTGCTTCTTCAACTTTTCCACGAACACTACAACTAATCGCAATTTCTAAATTAGTTGTGGTGAATCGAATCACTCCTCCTTCTGCTTTTACAAGTACGTTCTGTAAGATTGGAAGATTTACATTCTTCGTCGTCAAATGACTTGTAATAGACAAACCTTGATGTAAGTTGTCACGTGTACAAGAGAGTTTCATACGGGCAGTCTATCTTTATTATAAGTATATATATTTATATATATAGTAGTAGTAATAGGTCTGTGGATTGTGTGGAAAAGAGCGTTTAAGTACCGTTTTTATTGGGAATGTTGTGTGTGTAAGTATGTGTGTGTAAATGAGGATAATTGTTGAAAACTGTGGAGAACCTTATGTGCCATAGGTGGTCACCTTATTCATCCCAATGTAGTACACAGTGTAATCCTTTTTCTATCCACGTTTCACGGGATGTTTCACACAGGGTTATTCACAGCTCACAGAGTACATTTGTTGCTTAATAAGCTCAATGTCGTGCTGGAGTTTCTCATCTTCTTCTAAAAGATTTGAGATCTTTTCATAAGCATGCATTGCTGTGGTGTGATCACGCCCGCCAAGTTCTGATCCGATTGAGGGGTAACTTGCTTTCATTTCTTCACGCATTAAGTACATTACGATTTGCCGAGGGAATGCGAGTCGTTTTTGCCTACTTTTACCCAAAAGGTCATCGTGTGAAATATCAAAATAGGTTGCAATCGTATGGATGAGTTCTTTAGGTGTCACTGATTTTTTAGAAGAAAGAGGTGAAAAACTTGAAAGAATTGGTTTTACTGTATCAATTGTAGGAGAAACATTTTTAAATTGGTGGAAAGCAATAACTTTATTTAGTGCTCCCTCAAGCTCTCTTACATTTCGTTGTACGATTGTTGCAATATGGTGCAAAACTTCACGTGCGACATTGTAAGCCTTTTCTTTGCATTTGGATTCTAAGATTGCAACACGTGTTTCAAAGTCAGGGCTTCCAATATCGGCCATCATTCCACATTCAAATCGGGAAACAAGTCTGTTTTCTAGTGCTGGAATTGCTTTTGGTGGCCTATCAGAGGTTATGACGATTTGTTTGTTGTTTTGATAGAGTTGATTAAAGGTGTGGAAGAATTCTTCTTGAGTTCCTTCTTTTCCTGTTATGAATTGAACATCATCCACGAGAAGAACATCAACTGTGCGATAACGATTTTTAAATTCACGAGCCTTTCCGCTACGTACCGCATTAATAAAATCATTTGTAAATCTCTCACAAGTTACGTAAAGAACACGTGTTGAGGGGTTTTTTCGTAAATGTTCATTCCCTACCGCTTGAAGTAAGTGTGTTTTTCCAAGCCCCACTCCTCCATAGATGAAAAGTGGATTATAGACGCCGCCTGGTTGGTTAGAGACAGCTTGTGCTGCAGCATGAGCAAGCTCGTTTTGTTTTCCAACAATGAAGTTTGGAAAAATATACTTACCATTTAGGGAAAATTCTCCTGTTCGATTTGGTCCCTGTGAAGGTGTTACGTAAAAAGCAGAGGATGAAGATGGATAAGAAGGGGTAAATTCTTCTATTGTGGGCTCTGGTTCAGGTGGAAGGATTTCTTGTGGTTCTACTGGGGTAATTTCGACTCGATAAGAAACAGTGCGGATTCTGTTTTCTGTATGGTTTTGCAAAGATTGTATTATTTGTTTGTGATACTTCTTTTCTAACCATGCTTGTGTGAATAAGTTGGGGACACCTATAATAATTTGCTCCCCCTCACAGGTCACAATAAAGGTGTTTTTAAACCAGGTTGTGAAGTTCGCTCGGCTTAGATTTAGCTCGAGTTCTCCGAGTACTGATTGCCACAATTCTTTTGTATTCATAGGGCGGTAAGAACATTTTTGTAGATAAAGGTCGAACAAGGTTTTAATTCATATACAGTTTAATGATTTATCCACATGTGGGCAAGTGGTTAGACCGTGGGTAAAGGGGTTGATAAACTGTGGATAGTATGCTATGATCTTGGCACATTAAAAGTTGAGTATGCCTAAAAGAACACTGCAACCAAAAAACAGAAAACGTGCGAAAAAGCATGGTTTCATGGCACGCAAGAAAACCACAGCCGGCAAGACGATTTTAAAGAACCGCCGAGCGAAAGGTCGAAAGCGTGTAACAGTACAAGCGAAGAAGAAGTAACATGCTTCCGAAGAACTATCGCCTACGTAATGAAAAAGATATCAAAGCACTCTTTGCAAACAGCAAGAGTGTTTTTGATGTTGGTATTGGGTTGCGCTACAAAAAGAATCAGACTTCTCAATCGCGTTTTGCAGTAGTAGTTGGTACAAAAGTATCAAAAAAGGCTGTGGATCGCACATTAATCAAACGACGGGTCCGTGGGGTGCTTGAGCGAAATATCGAACAACTTAAAGGTGGATATGATGTAGTGCTTATAGCACGACCACAAGCGCTTTCTATGAATGCGCAAGAGTTGTGTAGTGCTGTGGAATCAGCGCTGCTAAAGTCTGGTGTGTTAAGAAAGGTATGCGAGTAAATATTTGGTTTGATTATTTAAAATATTTTCCAAAGCAGTTTGTTTTATTTTCTATTCGGCTTTATCAACGTACACTTTCATTAGATCATGGGTTTCTAAAAGTTTTTCGTCCATATGGTCACTGTAGATTTCATCCAACCTGTTCTGAGTATGGGTATCAATCCATTGAAAAGTATGGGTTGATAAAAGGAGGTTGGTTGACTGTGGGAAGAGTATTGCGATGTCATCCATGGAATAAAGGGGGAAATGATCCGGTAAAGTAAAATCACCCAGAAGTGGGTGATTTTTTAGTAGCTATTTTTTTAAATGAGATTTGAATTTGTCATCCACTGTGATTTGTTTGATGCGCGCAAGAAGTCCGCGTGTAATTTCAATTTCACTTTTTGCAATTCCCCACTCTTTTGAAAGAAAATCTACAAGTGCTTTATTAGCTTTTCCTTTTTCAGGGGCTGCGTTAAGAGAGATTTTGAGCGTGTCTTCATCAATCCACTTAGTAATTTTATTTTCTCGCGCATTTGGTTTTACATAAACAGTTAAGATCATATAGAAGAAGTGTATCAAAAATCCCCTATCGATTGATAGGGGATTTTTTTATCCAATAATTTCTTTACGAAGAAGCTCAATGACTTTTCGGTTCTTTAGAAGCCCTTCTGTGTATTCTCGATACTCTGGAGCAAAGAGTTGTTTGCGATATTCATGTTCTTCAGGGACTTGGGCTGCAATCTTATCAATCTCTGCATCAATTTCTTTCTCTTCAACCTTTATCTCTTCTTTATCAGCAACTGCACGCATTGCAAGTGCAATTTTTATGCGCATAAGAGCCTGTGGTGTGAAATCAAGCTTTAGATCAGCAAAAGTTTTTTTAATGCTTTCTAAATATTTTTCAAATTCCATTCCTTGTTGCGCAACCCCTTGTTTCAACTCTTCAATCATCTTATTTACCTCATGGTTTACAAGAAGATCTGGGATGTCTTGGAAGCGTGATTTTTTTGCTATTGTTTCTAGCATTTCTCGTTCTTGGCGCGCGTGCTCATCGTGCTCTTTCTCATTCTCAATATTCTTTTTAATAACCTCACGCATTTGATCTAAAGATTCTTGTCCAAGAGCTTTCGCAAATTCATCATTGAGTTCTGGTGATTCAAGGTGATAAACTTCCTTAAGCTCAATAGAGAATTCTACTGGATTTCCTGCAAGCATTTTTTGTGCATGCTCTTCAGGAAAGGTGAGTGTAAAACTTTTTTTATCTCCTTCTTTTAGTCCAAGAACTTCATCTTTAAATCCTGGGACATAATAGTCTTCACGTAAAAAGATTCCATGATTAGGAGAGCTTCCCCCTTCTACAACAACACCATCTTTTTTCATTTCCATTGAAACAACAATCTTATCTTCTTCTGTGCAGGCTTCATCACTTTTTGCGCGCACTTCCTTTGTTTGCATGCGCTTTAAGTTGTTGAGTGTAAGTTCTACTTCTTTATCCTCTACTTCAACTTTATCTTTTTTTATTTTAATTGCTTTATAATCAGCAAGTTCTTCTACTTTTGGCATTTGAGAAATTTCAAGTGAAAATTCGATATCATTTTCAGGTGCAAGTTTTACAACATCTACTTTGGGTGATCCTACTGGTTCAAGGTTGTTGTCTGTAATTGCCTCAAGGTATGTTTTGCGTACAATGATATCAAGTGCGGTTTCATAGAGTTTCATTTCACCAACACGTTGTTTGATGACATCGTATCCGGCTTTACCAGGACGGAAGCCGTCAATCTTTGTTTCCTGACTTAATTTAAGAGCTGCTTCTTGAAGATAAGGTTCCACCTCTGTGTGAGGAACAGTTACTACAATCTTCACGGTATTCTTTTCTCCTTTTTCAATTGAGATATTTGACATAGTTTTTTGTTAAATATGCGCCAACTCTAACGTTTTTTTAGAGAGATGTCAATCAATGAATCAAAAAACCCCCAGTAAATACTGAAGGTTTTTTGATTGATTTCTAGATGATCAATGTTGCGATCAAGAGTGCAACAATGTTCAAGATCTTAATCATTGGGTTGATAGCAGGGCCAGCAGTGTCTTTGTAGGGATCACCTACAGTATCACCTGTGACAGACGCAGCATGTGCATCTGAGCCTTTTCCACCAAAGTTCCCCATCTCCACATATTTCTTTGCATTGTCCCATGCGCCACCACCAGTGGTCATTGAGATCGCAACAAAGATTCCTGTGATAATTGAACCAATAAGGAGTCCGCCAAGTGCTTCTGCACCTAAGAAGAATCCAACAAAAATTGGTGCAAGTACAGCAAGGAGAGATGGAGCAATCATGTTTCGGATTGCTTCCTTGGTTACGATATCAACGGTTTTTCCATATTCAGGCTTTTCAGAACCATCCATAATTCCTTTGATTTCCTTGAACTGTCGACGTACTTCTGCAACAACACTTCCTGCAGCTCTTCCAACTGCTTCCATTGCCATTGCTCCAAAAAGGTAAGTCACAAGGCCTCCAAGGAAGAGTCCTGCAATCACATTTGGGTTTGCAAGATCAAATGAGAGATGAATTCCTTCTGCTTCGATAACATGAACATAGTCGCCAAACAAAACGAGTGCAGCTAAACCAGCAGAACCAATAGCATAGGCTTTTGTAACTGCTTTTGTAGTGTTTCCAACTGCATCAAGTGGATCTGTGATGTCGCGAACTTCGCTTGGAAGCTCGGCCATTTCAGCAATTCCACCAGCATTATCTGTAATTGGTCCATAGGCGTCGATTGCCACAATAATACCTGTGAGAGAAAGCATGGACATTGCAGCAATGGCAATTCCATAAAGTCCTCCAAGGTTGTGGGCAATAAGAATTCCAATAACAATTGCACCAACTGGAAGTGCGGTAGATTTCATTGAAAGCGCAAGGCCAGCAATAATGTTTGTTCCATGTCCTGACTCAGAAGCTTCTGCGAGTTTTTGAACAGGCTTAAACTGTGTTCCTGTGTAGTACTCTGTAATAACAATAAGAAGTCCTGTAATAACAAGTCCAACAAGTGCGGCAAAGTAAATCTTTGTAGGGTCGATCCCTTCAATGCCAGCAAGCATTGTTTGTGTGACAGGCCAAAAACCAATCGCTGCAAAAACACCAGCAGCAATAAGCCCCTTATAAAGAGCCTTCATGATCTTTTGATCTTTTCCAATTTTAATGAAAAGACTTCCGAGGATTGAGGCAACAATTGCAACAGCTCCAAGAGCGAGCGGATAAAGAACAATTGTTTCATTGCCTACAAACATGAGTGATCCAAGCACCATTGCTGCAACAGATGTTACGGCATAGGTTTCAAAAAGATCGGCTGCCATTCCAGCGCAGTCTCCAACATTGTCTCCAACATTGTCTGCAATAACAGCAGGGTTTCGTGGGTCGTCTTCTGGAATGCCTGCCTCGGTTTTTCCAACAAGGTCTGCTCCAACGTCTGCAGCTTTTGTGAAGATTCCTCCACCTAAACGTGCAAAGACACTGACAAGAGATCCTCCAAAACCAAGACCGAGAAGGGCATGGATATCACCTGTTACAAGATAGAATCCTGCAACACCAATGAGTCCAAGACCAACAACGAAGAGTCCTGTAACAGATCCTCCGCGAATTGCAACGTCCATGGCTTTTGAAAGCCCTTCGCGTGCTGCTTCTGTTGTGCGCACATTTGCACGAACAGAAACGGACATGCCGATAAATCCGGCAAGGCTAGAGAGCACTGCTCCAACCAAGAAGCCAAGCGCTAAGTTCCAACCAAGCACAAGGCCTAGGAGGACAAAGATAACGGCACCAATGATACCAATCATCTTATATTGACGGGTCATGTAAGCACTTGCTCCTTCTTGAATTGCTTGAGCAATGTCCTTCATTTTACCTTCACCAGCTGGTTGCTTTAGAATCCAGCGAATAAGGAAGGCCCCGTAAGCTAGTGCGAGTACGCCCGCACCAATCGCATACAAAGTCGTATCCATAGGATGTAATACATCAATTATTTTCCCTTAATTAACAGGAAAGACGATGGTATACTATGAGAAATTGAATGATTCGTCAACGAAAAAACTAATTTTTTTGCTGTATTTATGGAAAAACCAACATTTTCTTTTGAAAAAGAACATATAAAAAAAGGGTATAAATCTATTATTGGTGTTGACGAAGCTGGGTGTGGTGCGCTTGCAGGTCCTGTTGTTGCTGGCGCTGTTTTACTTCCATTGGAAGAAGATCTTTTTTCTGAATTAAATGATAGCAAGAAGCTTTCTAAGAAAAAACGCGAGGAACTTTATGAGCTTATTAAAAATGAAGCAATAGCATGGGGTGTTGGGCAAGCAACGGTTGAAGAGATTGAAAAGATTAATATCAGACAAGCAACGTATTTAGCAATGCGTCGAGCAATAGCAAAAATTTCGAAAGCAGATTTTGTGCTTGTAGATGCATGGAAAATTCCAAATCTCTCATTGCCTCAAAAGAATATTATTAAAGGAGATACAAAGGTTGTGTCGATTGCGGCTGCGTCAATTATGGCAAAGGTCACACGAGATTGGATTATGGAAGAGTATGATAGCCGGTACCCACATTATCAATTTGCAAAACATAAAGGGTATGGAACAAAGGTACACAGAGAGGCAATATCTACGCATGGAGCATGCTCAATTCATCGAAAAACGTATAAAACATTCACTATCTCTACTGCCCCTTGATTGGTTGACGAAACCTTGATGTAATGGTAGAGTATTGCGGTATTTTTCTAAGCTTTTCTGTCGAAAATTGCCCTAAATACATGATTCATAAAACTCAACCTTCAGTGATCTTATTGGGGAATTGTCTTATCTATTGTTGCTAGAAGATTAGTGTTGGAAGGGTTATAGAGGTTCTTATCCTGTTATCCCTTAAACAATTTTTCATACGAGTCGCGTTATTGTTTTTGAAAGGACTCATTTTAGTGAAGCGCTATAGTGGACCAGTTTTCCGTTTTCTTTTTTCACCGGTCCTTACAGTATGGCGTTTTTTTGTTCGAGTTTTTGGGGTTCCGCTTTATCGTTTTATTTTCTTTGTGCGCGGGCAGTTTTCTCGGTTTCTTCTCCCTGCAAAAAATAAGACCTTGTATTTTATTTCAAATAAGTATGCTGTGCATATTGTTATTATTGTTATAGCAGTAGGTGCAAGTGTGTTGAATCTTGGTGCAACTGAAGTGCGCGCAGAAACGTTTGGGCAAAATAGTACGCTTTACAAAATGGTTGCACAAAATGAATTTCAAATTGTAGAAGTTGTTGAGGCACAACCAAACCGAATTGTGCAAGCAAATTCCTATATGTGGGATACAGTTATTGATGCAAATGCACATATTGATTTTAATTATATTGGTCAAGAATGGGTTACGCCTGTTGTGGGGGGAGATGCGCTTTCTGCGCCAATGATGCAAGAAGGAAGCGAGGAAATTACACCAGAGCAAGCTCCGGCAACAAAGCGAGAGGAAACAGAGATTTATCTTGTGCAAGAAGGGGATGTGTTGGGGGCAATTGCTGAGCGTTATGATTTAAGTTTGAGCACAATTTTGTGGGCCAATGATTTAACATTTAGAAGTGTTATTCAGCTTGGTCAGGAATTGAAAATTCCACCAATAGATGGCGTAACGTACACAGTACGAAGTGGAGACAATCTTTCTAGTATTGCACGTAGTTATTCTGTAGATGTTGATACGATCCTTGCGCATAATGATTTGAGTGCTTCACAGGTGTTAAGTATAGGACAGAACTTAATTCTTCCTGGAGGAGAACCACCTTCTTCTTCTGGGTCTTACACAGCGCCTGTTTCAAGTCTCTTTTCATCTCCCCCTTCCTCGGAGGCGAGTTCTCGTGGAAGTGCTTATGGAAGTGGAACGTGGGTTTGGCCTCATGATTGGCGTGTGATTACACAATATTATGGATGGGGACACACAGGGCTTGATGTAGATGGAGATTATTCAACAAGCTCACTTGCATCAGCTGACGGAACCGTTATTTTTAGCGGGTGGCGAAATGGATATGGTGTGACAGTTGAAATTGATCACGGAAATGGTTGGATGACACGTTATGCACACCATGCAAAAAATTACGTCAATGTGGGAGAGGTTGTGTATGCTGGTCAACCGATTGGACAAACAGGAACAACGGGT
>Ga0233436_1003602_pt1 | contig 10003 bp, 7 predicted proteins | sample SI_122_August201_2_FD_182723 | JGI IMG/M metagenome (GOLD analysis project Ga0233436, IMG submission 182723) | Seawater microbial communities from Saanich Inlet, British Columbia, Canada - SI_122_August2016_150_MG | ecosystem: Environmental > Aquatic > Marine > Inlet | place: Canada: British... | reverse complement strand
GTCCAGTTCTATATGTTAATTCCACACAGTTTGGAGCAGGCATTAGAGAGGGGCAAAACCAAATAGTTCGACAAATACTCGAACAAATTAAACTAGCAAACGGAGAGTAGAAATGAGTGAAGATACACTGATAGAAGATGCACCTGTAGAAGCGCAAGCTGAAGCAGTAACAAATGATAATATTACAGCAGCAGCTGATAAGATGAACAATCCAGACGTAGAAGAAGCAGAAGCTGTTGAACGTCCAGAGTGGTTAAAAGAAAAATACTCTAGTGTTGATGATCAAGCTAAGGCTTATTCAGAATTAGAAAAGAAGTTTGGTGGCTTTACAGGCGCACCCGATGAATATGAACTGAGCTTACCAGAAGAAGTAGAAGGTGAGTTTGACATGGAAGATCCTCGAATGTCTTGGTTTCAAGAAGCGGCTAAAGAGTCGAATATGTCACAAGATACTTTTACTCAACTGTTGCATGGCTGGGTAGAACACGAAGCTCAAGCCACAGAGTTTGATCGTGAGAGTGAAATTAAGTCTTTGGGTAATAACGCTCAAGGTCGATTAAAAGACTTGGCTGATTGGGGTAGTGCCAACTTAGACCAAGACCAATACGAAGGTTTTAAAGCACTCGCAGCATCGGCTATGGGTGTGGGTGTATTAGAAGCATTGGTGGGTAAAACCAGAGAGGGTTCAATCCCACGTTCTAATTCAACGGTACAAACAGGGGAAACACCAGAGAGCTTGCAAAAACTCATTGCTAATCCTGAATATCAAACCAGTGTGGACTTTAGAAAAAATGTAGAACGTAAATTTAAAGAATACTACGGCTAATTAGGGGTCACAGCCTAATCGGGGTTCCTTACTCTCCTCAAGTTTAGTTTTCCTCGTTAGTTATAAAAAAGTGCGTCAGCCAGTACGATAACTGGCACTTATTAAAACCCTTGACAAATACTATCAATTAGATAATAATAGTAGTCAAGTTACAAATGGACACCTTCTATTTAAGAAGCCCAGATCGAAGTAACACGATCTGCCCCGCAAGGGATACCAGAACACAAGGTATGTTTTTTAAATAATAGGAGGACGTAATGTCTAAAAATTTAACAAGTGGCGCTCAACAACAATTTGACGCTGAAGTAAAGCAAGCTTTTCAAACAGCTGGTTCTTTACGAGACACCGTTACTATCCGCAATAGCGTGGTTGGTGACATTTATAAGTTCCGCAAAATGGGTAAAGGCCTAGCAAATCAAAAGCCATCTCAAGCGGACGTAACCCCAATGGATGTAACTCACAGCTTAATCAGCTGCACACTAGGTAACTGGAATGCACCTGAGTACACTGACATCTTTGATCAAGCCGAAGTCAACTTTGATGAGAAGTCTGAATTATCTGCAACTATCGCTGGTGCGTTAGGTCGTAGATTAGATCAGTTAATCATTGATGCTCTTGCAGCAGAAGCTTCACCAGCAGGCACGATTGCTCATGGTTCAACTGGCATGACGTTAGGTAAAGTTATTACTGCATCTAAGAACCTTAACGATAAAGGCGTACCGTCAGGTGATCGTCACATCGCTGTTAGTGCTGATGGTCTTGAGGATATGCTTAACTTATCCACAGCAACCAGTGCTGATTACGTCAGTGTCAAGTCATTAATGTCTGGCGACATTGATACTTACATGGGCTTCAAGTGGCACATCATTGAGACTCGCTCAGAAGGTGGCTTACCGTATGCTTCTTCAACATGGGAAGGTTTTGCATGGCACAAGTCAGCAATCGGTATGGCTATCGGCATCGACATCAAGACGGAAGTCAATTATGTAGCACAAAAAACATCTTGGCTATGTAATGGTGTAATGAAAGCAGGTGCAGTTTCCAGAGATGGTGACGGTATCGTTTCTGTTTCTTACCAATAATAGGAGAATAATATGGCATATTCACATCCAAACTTACAGCGTGTCGGCCCTAGTAATTCTGACTCGCCTACTTTCTGGACTTACTCAACTACTGACACAGCAGCAACATTGAATACCGCAAGTTATTTTGATGATGCTTCTGATGATTTGACTGCTGGTGATTTAATCTATGCGATTACTTCAACTAGTGGAACGACTGTCGCTGCCTTGTATTACGTCTTAACGAACGCCTCTGGTGTTGTTGATGTAAATGATGGCACGGTGTTAGCAGCTACTGATACTGACTAAGAGTTAGACAAAGTTGAACTTAGCGGTGGGTAACTGCCGCTATTTTATAAAGGGGTACAAATGGCAACTGATATTTCAATGTGTTCCAATGCGTTACTGCTAATCGGACATGACACAATATCCGCATTCACCGATCCAGGTGCAGGGGCTAAAGTAGCTTCCAACTTATACACCACAACCTATGAGAATTTATTAACGCTACATCGTTGGCGTTTCGCTTCGGCTAAATCATCTTTATCAAAATTAACCGCAACACCATTGAATGAGTGGACAAATGCTTTTTCTTTACCCAGTGGTTATTTAACAGCGATTAAGGTTTACCCAAACACAGACTTTGAGATCTATGAAAACAAACTGTATGCCAATACAGCAACAATAGAACTCGACTATATTTTTAAACCAGACGAATCAAGACTACCGGCTTACTTTGTTAAGTTGATGGAATTTCACCTGGCTACACAATTTTCAATCCCAGTGACTGATAACTCTACGAAAGCAGAGGAATATCGCACTATGTATGAAGATCAATTAAGACGATCTAAGTATGTTGATTCACAAGCAAGGCCAAATGATTCTATTTTAGACTCACCTTTTACTGAGGTTCGATAATGCCTAGAGTATTAAGCTTGCAGACTAACTTCAATTCGGGGATGTTAGATCCTCGCTTGGCGGCACGTACTGATATCAAGCATTACTATCAAGGCGCAGCTTCAGCGATTAATGTTGTATCAACACCACAAGGCGGACTCAAGAGACGACCAGGCTTTGCTTACGTGGATGATATTGGAGAGTCAGCACGACTCGCTGCCTTTGCCTTTAATGTTGAACAAACCTATTTGATGGTGTTTACCAACAACAACATTGAGGTGTTTAAGGATGGTGTGTCACAAGCCAATGTAACAACAACCTACACTTCGGCACAACTGTTTGAATTGCAGTGGACGCAATCAGCCGACACCATGATTATTGTCCATGAAGATCATGCACCGGCTAAACTGGTTCGTGGTGGCTCACACACGTCTTGGACTTTATCAACCATTACTTTATCCAACATTCCACAGTTTGATTATGGCTCTGGCGCTGTTGATGTATGGTCATCTGCTAAAGGCTGGCCTAAGAGTGTTACCTTCCATGAGGGTCGAATGTGGTTTGGTGGCTCTAAGTCTCGTCCTCAAACCATGTGGGGATCTAAAGTATCAGACTTCTATAACTTTGCCATAGGCACTGGCCTTGATGATGAATTAGTGGACATTACTCTGGACACGGATCAAGTAAACGCTATTACGGCTATATTCCCAGGCCGACATTTACAAGTGTTTACAACAGGTGGTGAATTTATGATGCCAGACAGTCCGATCACGCCTTCTAAGAGTGCAGTAAAACGACAAACACTATACGGATCATCCACAATTCCACCTAAATCTATTGATGGTGCGACTATCTTTATGGATAGAACCGGTAAGTCCTTACGAGAGTTTTTATTCACTTACACAGAAGATGCTTATACGGCTGGCACAACTTCGATTGTAGCATCTAATTTGCTTAATTCACCTGTTGATATGGATGTGTTAAGAGGAACGACTACAGACGATTCTAATTACGTTTATATCGTCAATGCAGATGGCACTATGGCGGTGTTTAATACACTGAGAAATCAAGAAGTATCTGGCTGGACTAAATGGACTACAGCAGGCACAGTAGAGTCCGTCTGTACGGTAGTGGATGAAGTGTACTTGTTGGTTAAAAGAACAATTAACAGTGCCACAAAATACTATCTTGAGAGTTTAAATGTTAATACTTTCATGGATGCTAACAAGTATCAGACCATCACCCCAAGCGCCACAATAACAGGACTGGCTCATCTTAACGATGAAGAATGTCGAGTAGTGGCTGATGATGCAGTGATGCCGAATGCCACCCCCAGCTCTGGCTCCATTACTTTATCAAGAACAGCGACAACAATAGAAGTGGGTTTGGACTATGATATTGAAATTAAAACAATGCCAATTAACCAGGACTTCCAAGATGGGCCGACTCTGGTTCGTAAGAAAAGAATTGTTAAAGTGGTGGCTGACGTGTATGAGTCACTAGGTTTGTTTGTTAATGGTGAACGCTTGCCAGACAGACAGTTTGGTACTGGCATTTTAGGAACAACACCAACGGTTTATACAGGCATACATGAGGTTTATTTACTGGGTTGGGATCGATTATCGCAAGTAACAATTACGCAGGAAGATCCACTACCAATGACAATATTAGGATTAGCAGTGGAGTTTGAAGCATAATGGGAAAGACATTTAAAAAAGTAGCAACGGTAGCAGCAGTCGCTTATGGTGGTTATGCGTTATACGGTGCAATGACAGCAGCGCCAGCCTTGGCAAGTACATCGACATTACTTCCAGCAGCAGGCGCAGCACTTCCAGCAGCAGGCGCAGCAACACCAGCCTTTGGTTCGGTAGCAGCAATGCAAGCAATAGGATCACCCACAATAGGAGGAGCGGCAGCATCAACAGGCTTCTTAGGTATTAGCTCTGGTGCATGGTCAGCAGGCACAGCAGCTATGTCAATGTTAGGCAGTGTTAGAGCAGGACAAGCACAAGAAGTCCAGTATCAGATGCAAGCAGAACAAGAAGCAGACAAAGCAGCCGATCAAGAACTACAAAGAAAACAACTGTTACTTGCTACAATAGCTACACAAAGAGCAGGTCGTGGCGCACAAGGAATTACAATGGCAGGATCACCTTCGGGAATGATCCAGAGCAATATTGATATGTTTGGTTATGATCAAGCACTGGCTGGTTCAAACACAGCATCAGCTCAAAGCAAGTATTTAACTTCTGGCAAGTACGCTGCCAAGTCTGGTTATACAAGCGCCTCAAATACTCTATTGAAGTATGGTGAAAGAACAGCAGCAAGAGGAGGCCCAGCCTAATGGCGATTAATATTCCTCAATACCAGAGACAGGTACAGTATCAAAGAACTGGTATGAATAATGAAGAAGCTCAAGGCTTTAAGTCTTTGGCTAGTCAATTAGAGCAGTTTTCTAACACTCAACAAACAGCAATGGACAGAGCTGCGGCACTACAAGGCGAGACATCTGGACAAATGGCAGCAGCAGGTAAAACTTCTGGTGTGGTTATGCAAGATGACAGCACAATCTATTCACGATCTTTTAACAAAGGCGCGAGAATGGCTTATGCCGCTGCAATTCAAACTGATATTAGAGAGAATGTATCGCGTATTCAAAGAGAGAACTCTTATGATGTAACGGCTTATGACACAGCATTAGGTGGCTATAAGAAAGGTTTAATGTCAAAGATGGACTCAGCTTTAATACCCCATGCTACTCAAGAGTTTTACGCACTAGGATCACAAGGTAGAGCGCAAGTTGAAGGCAACATATTCCAAAAGAACAAAGAAGCGAGCTTTGCTGCGATCACTAAGAATCTACTAGACACAGACAAGTTGGCAATATCTGAAGTTAAGTCTGGCAGCGTAGAGGGATATGCTAAACATCAAACACAGCTATATGCGATGTATGATGAAGCTGTAGAAAACAACCTAATGGATGCTACTGCGGTTGAGAAGCTTAAAGATGCCTTTGAAGAAAGAGCATACTCGGCTGGAATCGTAGGATCATTTGAGAGAACACTACAAGCACAAGGAATTGAACAAGCTCAAAAAGGCTTGGATCTATTCATAAAAGAAAAGCACGACACATTAACTGAAACATCTCAAGAAGCTATTGAAGCCAAGATGAAAAGCTTGATCTCAACAGAACAAACAAAGCTTAATAAGATAGCAACCAAGAAGTCATCAGAACTAGCACTTAAAACTAAAGCAGCTAAAGATATGCTGGATGGTTTTAATTCGGTTATTGATCAAGGACACTTACCAGATCCGCAGTCTTTAGAAGCGGCATTAAAGGTTGGTGCTGGAACAGAACACGAAGCCGATATAAAAGGTATTCAATCATTTTCAAATGCGTATATTCCGTTTATTGCTATGTCCGCAGAAGCTCAAGCTAACGAACTAGCACAGGCTAAAAACAAAAAGAACATGACTGAATCAGAGGCTCAAGTATGGAAGCGTTTGAACGAGGTACACACTAAGACGATTGAAGAAGCCAAGACCAACGGCTTAGAATTGTTTTATAAACAAGGACTTACAGAAGGCGCTCCATTACCAGAGATTAACTTTGATCTATTGAGACACAGCAAGATTGTAGAAGGGAAACTGGTTACTAAGACAGAAGAAGAAAAAGTATCAGACAAGCAAAAGCTAACACAGCAGTTCTTACAGAATGTTGATATGGCTAATAGAGCTAGTATTCATTATGGTGTTAAAGTTCCACCACTAACAACAGTACAGGCTAAGTCATTAAAGCACGCTATTAAAGAAGGTAACAGGGAAGAAGTTATCGGCATGATGTCAGTGATCACTAATGGTTTTGGTGTTGATACACCAGATGCAATGGCTGCGGTATTTGAAAACGATACAACGGCTTATACTGCGGTTGGCGGCATGGTAGTAACTGGAACTGCTCACAGCATGGATGTAGCTACAGATATGCTTAAAGGCATAGACATGATGAAAGATCATCCTAATCTTATTGCTAAAGACTTTGACATTAAGATCAATGAGAAGATCGGCCTAACTTACTTAGAAGCAGATATGCCAGAGCAGCATAAGACTATCATAAACGGCACTAAGGCTTTGTATGCTCAGTACATGGTTGAAGCTGGCAAGTATGGTGCATTGAAAGACAACGAGACAGATGAAGAACTCTTAAATAAAGCAATCATTGACTTTACTGGTGGCTATGCTGATATGGAGATTCAAGGTAGCGGCACTTGGGATAAAGAATTTAGAATCGAATTACCAAGAGACCGACAAGGCAAAGTCCAAGATGTGGAACAAGTTGAGTCTTGGATGAAAGGCCTAACTGTTGCTGATATTGATGCAATGGGTGGCGTTAGAGACATGTCATCGGAAGAAGCTGTTAAATTAATTAACCTAGGTTATGTTCAGCTAATCACAATGGGCGATGGCCGCTATGCTGTTAAAACAGGTAGAGAAGCTGCGGCTGTTATGATTGACTCTAAAACAAATGAACCTTTCTTGTTAGATTATCAGATCGGTAAACACTTTGAATCAACACTAGGCTTCACTCATGAAACAACAGAGTCTGAAATAACAAACAAGGTTGTGGATGAACAAGGCAATGAGGTGGTTGAAGAAACCTCTTTAGTAGATGATGCAGTGGACTTGATAGACACTATCAGTGATGGTGTATTAGATGTTGCCACAACAATAACTGACAACACAGTAGGCAAGCTTGCTGATCTAATCTATGATGATGAGACTATGGATAAGGTTAATGCTAAAAAATCCGAAGCAGAGCGCCAGAGAAAAGAAAAGATATACGAAAAGAAGAAGAATAGGAAGAAAACCAAATGATGGTGTTTGACCGTAAAGGCCAAGAGAACTTTAACAATCATGCGCTGAGAAATCCAGCTAGTGAAGAAACAGACAAGCTTGGTACTTTAGGTGAGAACGTAGATCTTGCTTGGGATGTTGCAAAATACCAACACACAGGTTTAGCTGAGTCATTAAATTACAGAGACAAGATCAAAGATCAGTTTAAGTTGTTATATGATATAACAGGTGACGAACAATACAACACAAGGTTCTTATCCCATCAAATTGTTGGTGCTAAAAAGAAGGCTGGGGAAACACAGCTTAAAGACTTCGATCTTAATAAAAGGTTTTACGAAGAACAGAACGACACTATCACAAAACTACAGCTGCAATACCCAGACTCTGGTTTAGTAACTTGGAATCAAATGTCAGAAAAGCGTAATGCTGAACTGAAACAAATGAATGTTGATCTACAGAAGCTACAAGATCGTTCACAAACAGAAGATGTGTTCCTGGGTAATGTCGCTAGTATGGGCGCTTATTTCATGGATCCAGAATTATTAGCTACATTGCCGTTCTCTGGTGGTGCTAGTGTTGGTGGTCGTATTGCACAGAATGCTTGGCGCGGCTTTAAGATTGAATCTGCCTTGGCTTTTGTTTCTGAAACAGCTATTGCACCTAAGATATACGAATTTCAACATCAGATCGGTAATGAACAATATGGTCTGAAAGATGCTGCAATAAGAATTATGACATCAACTGTTGCTGCTGGTGTAATCAGAGCAGGTGGTAGTGTTACTATTGATCTATCAAAGATAGCCATAGCTAAAGCTAAGTTAATTAAGCGTGGTCAAATTCAAGAAGCTCATGTATTAGACTTCTATGTTAAGTCTATGGAAGATGCTAATGTTGTTGCTGATGCCACTGGAAAGACAGCTACTAATCCAGAAGCCGTACACGTTGCTGCACAAACCAAAGTAGCACAAGCATTTGAAAAAGGGGAGACTGTAGCACAAAAAGATTTGGACGATGTTCTAGGCGGTGCTGAACCGCAAAAGGTTGATCCAAGAGAAATTCAAGTTGATGCTGAGACGTTCCAATATAAATCTGGTGGTGATGAACTCGGTGTAACAGACGCACTTAAAGGCGTAACCAAGTGGGAAGCAATTAAAGCTGACTCAATCTTAGTATGGGAAAGAGCAGACGGAACAAGATTTGTTGCTGACGGACACCAGAGACTGGCACTAGCCAAAAGACTAATAGGTGAAGATGCTCAAGAAGTTGGACTATCGGCTTTTATTCTTAGAGAGAAAGATGGGTTTTCACCAGCCTTTGTTAGAGAGTATGCTGCTTTGCGTAATATTGCAGACAACAAAGGAACTGCTATTGATGCAGCCAAGGTTCTTAGGGGTACTGGTAAAGGTTTAGATGATCTTCCACCTAATTCACCTCTGGTTAGAGACGCTAAAGGGTTATCAAAACTAGATGATGTTGCGTTTAAGATGGTTATTGACGATGTTATTAGTCATAAGTATGGTGCTATTGTTGGTGATTTAATTGAAGATGCCGCAGCACAAGCAGCTACAATCAGAGCATTGAAACAACTAAAGCCAGCTAATTCATTCCAGGCTAGATTGATGGTTGAAGATATGAAGGCGGCAGGATTTTCAACAACTAAGACAGACGATCTGTTTGGTGGTATTGAGATCACTGAGTCATTGTTCAAGGAACGTGCCAAAGTCATTGATTCTACAATAAAAAAGCTTAAAAAAGATAAGCAAGTATTTAGAACATTAGCAGAGCAAGAGACAAAGATCAGTGAAGCTGGAAACATACTAGACACACAAGCAAACATTGCTCGATTGACTGATGATGAGAAAACATTAGCAACACTATCGGCCCTGGCTAATACTAAAGGCCCTATATCAGACGCTATTAATGCAGCAGCAAGGCGCGTTAAAGACGGTGAGTCTGTTGCTCAAGCGACTAAAGACTTACTTCCAGAGGTTAAAAGAGCTGTGGAAAGAGGTTTTGCACCAGAAACAGAGCCAAAGATCGGCAGACCAGTTAGATTAGCTGAACTAGATGCAACAACAAGAAGAAAGGTTGTAGCTGACTTTAAACTAAAACAGAAAGAACAAAATCTAACAGTCGAGCAGTATTACAAGAAAGCTAAAGCACCACAGAAACAGATTGAAAAGATAGGTCGAGAGCTAGAGAAAACCCTGGGTGAAAATGTTACGTTCCTAACGCCAGGTATTAAATTGCTGGAAAAAGTTAAAAACAAAATCATAAACAAGAAATATGATGGCGCTTGGCAGCTTACAGATGTATGTAGATGTGGTTTTGCAGTTAAAGACACTAAAGATATTGACAAGATTATTGC
>Ga0233436_1003601_pt1 | contig 10004 bp, 9 predicted proteins | sample SI_122_August201_2_FD_182723 | JGI IMG/M metagenome (GOLD analysis project Ga0233436, IMG submission 182723) | Seawater microbial communities from Saanich Inlet, British Columbia, Canada - SI_122_August2016_150_MG | ecosystem: Environmental > Aquatic > Marine > Inlet | place: Canada: British... | reverse complement strand
CAGAAAGCTTGCTTGCCGCTTTAGGTGGTAATAAATACATACTCTTTGTATCATAACAATCAACTAGTGGCAACCAAACAACAACTTCATAAGGAGAATCTCCTGACCATGTATCAGCATGAACTGGCAGTAAAGAACTTTCATCCTCAGGCATTTGAATGCTTAAATTAACTCTTAATTGCATTGCCAACTCATTGCCCACTAGAATATCTAGATATGGTTTGGCAATCTGATAATATGCCTCTCTTAACCAAGATTGTTCATTAATTTCTTTAATAACTTCAAGTCGGAAAGTGTTCAGTTCCCCAATACTAATACTTTTATGAGTTTTATCCAATGAGTCATTGCCTTTTTTAGATAACTTATCAACAGCAAATTTTTGGATTTTATCTAACGCATCCTTATTTGCAACTGGTCGAATAATATAGCCTTGATCTATAAATTCTTTTCCAAGAATTTTCTCGTCTTTTGATAAGAAATCCATTACTTCTTACTGCCTGTGATAGATCTACTCAGCATAGGGTCACTTTTTAGACTAATAAATGATGGGCCTTGCCTTTCATAGGCTTGGTAAATCATTTTCTCAGTTTCATCGCCATCCGATGGAAAAAATGATTCAATATTTTTGAAAAGTTGCATCAATTTTTTTCCATTTTTTTCTGTATGTGTTGGACCTAAAGAAGGATAGTCTGCAAAACCTACAAGATTTACATTTACATTTTGTTGGTCAATATCTAACTTGACTTGTTCAAATGGGCGTTCAATAAGGAAGGGGGTGATTGTATAAACCCATGGCTTAAGACCTTCTAAAGCCATTCCAGAAGCAACACTAATGATACTTTGTTCGCATATACCCATATTTATAAATCGATCAGGGTATTTTTCACGAAATTCATCGAAAACTCGATAACCAATGTCTGCCACAATAACATAGATTTTTTCATCCTCATCAGCCAATTGAGAGATAACATCTCCAAAACGTCTTCTCATGCTAACCCCAACTCCTTTCTACCAATTTCCATCTCTTCACCTTTGATTTTTCTTGCATGCCATGCTGGATCGCCCTCAAATGCCTTTACGCCTTTTCCTTTTATTGTGTGAAATATAATAACGCGAGGCTTTAACGATGCGTTTGGTTTTTGCAACAAAGGAACCATCTCATCAAAAGAATGACCATCATTAACTTCAATAGTATCCCAATTAAATGCTCTGAATTTTGCAGCAAGATTATCTAAAGGCAATGCCTCTTCAAGTGTAGATAGAGCTTGAATTTTATTATAATCAACGAGTACAACAAGGTTGTCAAGTTTATGCCGGGCAGCAATCAGCAGTGATTCCCATGTTGTTCCTTCCTGGCATTCCCCATCGCTAATCATTACATAAGTTTTTCCTTGCTTACCTTGAAGTTTCTTTGCTAATGCCATACCAGTCCCAATTGGAAGACCGTGTCCTAGACTACCTGTCGTACAGTGAATTTTATTTTCTGGATCAATCTCTAAATGCGTAGAAATCGGTGGATGGTAGCCTTGTTCTCTCAGATAAATACAATATGGAAAAGACGCATGAGCCTTACTGAGAATAAACTTATCTTCCTTTGCTAATACTTCCTCATGCAGAGCTAAGAGCATTTCAATAATTGAAAAGCTTCCGCCCAAATGAGCTTCTCCATGCTCAATAAAAGCATTAAATGTATCTTGACGAAGCTTCAATGCTTTATCAACAAGGTATTCATATGACACGTTACTATTCTCCTTGCCTATTATTGAATAATTTGATAATTATTCTGGATTTTTTTATACTTAGTGATTCTTATATTATATTGAAACTTATACATAAGGGCACTTCATGTTTGTTGCTTGGATCTGCTCGCATACGCTTGTAGCCTTAATAAGTTGCTCATCTAATTTTTTTTCATGGTTAGACTCTAAGTCTGTATCTGCATAAACTCTCTTGTTCCAGCCATCTTCTCTAAATTCATTAAGTAAAATTAGAGACCAGCGGAGTCCATACAATGGCCATGCTGCATAAAAGCGAGAATGAAGGTCAGGGTCTTTACTAAAAATCCTAAATGTTTCTTTAAGCCACTTCGCCTTGTGAGAGAAGTCAAGATTCATACCTGGATGCCAGATAAAATCTGCCATCAACTTTACTGGATCGTCTCGTCCAAAGTATTCAAAATCTAGAAAACAAATCTCCCCATCATTTTTTAGTAGTGCATTATGAAATCCAAAGTCAGAGGGGCTAAATACTTGCATAGTTTTGGGCAAATCATTCACAAGGCTTCTCTCAGGCCAATGTTGTTCCGACCAATTATGCACTGCATTCCAAAGTGGCTTGAACGTGGTATCCAAAAAAATTTGTAACACTTGGTTTTTCACTAATGAAAGCTGTTGAAAGCGCTGATTAATTTGAGAAAATATATGATCTGCTGATAGACAGGCCTCGGATGCCAATGGATATGAATCTCGATTCTCAAGACTCTGAATATTTTCAATAAATTCCAACGCTTGGGATATATGTTCTTTACTAATATGAGATAAATGCGTGCCTTCAATCCACTCATAAAGAGCGATATTCTGTTCTTTGTCAAACGCAATAACCTTTGGCGTTCGTTGAAGGCATTCAACCATTTTGAGAGCGTGTACTTCTGTCATTAAACGCTCTCTTGGATCAATCAATAGATCCGGATAATCTTTTAGGACAAAGTCGCTCATCTCATCGGTTGAGATCTTATATAGCCTACTATTCCCTCGACCTTGTATCTTTTTAATATTTTGAATAGAATTTTTGCAGATAGATCTTGCAAGATATCCTATCTCTTTATCGGTAATTTCCCCAACAATACTGTTAGTAATAGCGGACCAATTATTACAGACTATATCATGATACGCGCCTTTAGAAGTGTTGCTGAAAAGTATTTTCTTAATACTAGGAAAATTTTCCTCTGCAAATACCTCTTCTAAATCATCTACGAAAACATCAAGATTAAGACTCTCTATTCGCTCAACCTTTTCTTGCCGAGTAGCCTCAAAAAACACATTCTTCCTAGAAAGACCAAACATCCTATCATCAAAAAAACCTTGATCGTCCATCCAGCTTAAAGCAGCTTCACGCAACAGTGTCTTGGTGGGATCAAAGTGCCCATATCTAGTTTTATGACTAATAATCAAAATTGTGTGGCCTTGGAGTTTACAGCGTAGTAAAAAACGGGCAACGCCAGGAAATAAATTGGCTTTATGCATACTCGGACCATAAACTTGACCCTGTATTTTTTGCCAGAGTTTATCTCCATTCTGAATAGAATGGAGTCTATTTTTTAAATTTCTCTTTGTTCCTTTCCATTCTTTTGGTACTAAGTCTAGTTTTTTGGCCTCGATAGCAAATACATTATCGTAATGCGCTAAAGTATTATCAAAATCAAGTCCAATTAACATGTAATGATGTAATGAATAATGATCTTAAAATTATGCGCTCTAAATAAAGTTCATGTGGTCAATCTTGCCCTCTTTCAAATCAAACAAATACCTATTAACTTTATCCATTCTACAATTCACACGACATTTACTCACATCAAGTTCGTTTAACACATACTCAATTCCTTTCCTTCTACGTTCACCTTTCCATATTTCAGTAAATGTATTTTTGTTAATATTTCCATAACAGAAATTAGGATCCAATAGATGGTCTTTACACCCATAAACAGATCCCTCAGCCATTAAATAAGCCATATAAATTGGCGTAGAGTAGCATGTTGTGTAGCGATTTTCCTGATTTTCATGGTAATTACTCATGGTTTCTGATCTGTAACTAACTTTAAAATTCTCAGTTTCCAATGCTTTGAGTCTTTTTTCATTAGCACGTAAGGTCATAGACCGATAGTCAATGTCTTCGTATAATTTGTTGATACTGCTAGGCTCTTGTGAAAATGGCTTGATAACAAAATAATCCGCTCCAATTTCATCACGAATAATTTTTCCCAGATTTGCCATCTCATCTGCATTCTCTGGAAGCAATACTGATTGGACGCCTATCGTGCAATTAAGTTTATTTTTGTTTCTAAATTCAACTGCCTTCTTTAGGTTGTTAATAACACGTTGAAAATCTATCTCTCTTGTTTGGTGCACTTGTGCGTAACTCTTTGCAGAACCACCATTGAGAGATACTTTAACCCAAGAAGTGTGCTGCAGTGAGTTCTCAATAAAACGATCGTTCATGGCAACAGCATTAGTTGTAAATGACACATCAATGCCAACTTCTTTAGTTTTGGCAACAATTTCGTTAATCTGTTTATGTATTAACGGCTCTCCTTCACCCGCATACATAATACTTTTGACACCATTAGAGCCCATATCTTCCAATACTCTCATCATCACATCAGCTTCAATTCTATTAGTTGCCTCATAGCCAATATAATCAACAGCGCAAAAAGTACAACGATGGTTACATGCCCCTACTGGCGATACTTCTACGTATATTGGATAAATGTCAAGTAGTTTTAACACATCATTTTCTGCACTTAATAATTTAGCAACCTCTACAGGATGATATGCCATCTTATGCCCGTCTATCGAAAATTTATCGCTCATAATTTTTCCTTCTTGCAGTCATTCTAAAACTTCTAGCATGTATTGATTTAACCTATCATTTGTAATAGGGATGTTTCCAACTTCTTTTACAACTAAAGATGCCATAAATGTGCCAATTATAGATGCCTCTATTAAACTAGCGCCAGAGGATAATGATACTGACATTGCAGCAAACAATGAGTCACCTGCACCAGTTACATCCACAGGATTAACTGATAATGCTGGAAAATCTTGTCTGTATGAAAGATTACTACTATATGCAATAAAACCATCTGATCCAAGCTTCATAAGCATATTTTTTGAATTTGTGCTCTTTAATAACGTAGTTGCAACCCATTCAATACCGCTTTCATCATCATCCAGTGCAATTCTTGATTCCTTCTCAGTAGGGGTTATCAAGTCAAATCCATCAAATTTAGATACTTTTCCAACTTGACTACTACACTGCAAATCACCATATAGTTTTATATCAAATTGCTTAGATAAATTGGAAATTGTATCCAGTATATTTTGTGTAATAACTCCATATACAAAATCACTAACTAATATTCCATTAATATCAGGAGCTAATGCTGTGATTTTACTTATGATTTTTTGCTCTATTTCTTCTGAAATTTTATGATCTTTAATACGACTCACACGAAATAATTTTTGATTTTCAACCATATAACGTGTTTTATACGTTGTAGGCCTACTTGTATCAACAATAAGATCTGCAGAAACACCTTGATCTATTAATGACTTAGACACCATATTAGACTGGTCGTCCTCACCAACTACACTAATATAATGGCACTTAGCTCCAAGCGCAGCCACATGAGAAGCAACAATTGCTGCCCCCCCTATAAATTCTCTATTCTCTAATTCTTTAACTACTAAAACTGGAGCTTCGGCACTCATGCCTAAGGCATCACACGCTACATAGTTATCAACTATAGTATCACCAATTACAACTAATTTAGAATTGGAGAAGTTATTTAATCTATCCTCTAAATTATTTACATTAATATTATAGTCTTTACATATGGAATTTAATTTGTTCCTATTGCTACTCTCTATATCTGACACATTTCTATACAGCAAATTAGAATTAAAATAATGAACTTCACCAGCATGGAATTTAACACTTCCTTCTTTGTTAGCTGTACTTATTGCTAAGCTTATTTTCTTAGGTTGTTTTTGCTCAAACTCTTTACCTAAAACTAAAGCCTTAGGTTTTATAGCGTCAATCAAATCATCAAGAGTAGATTTGTTAAGTATTACCACATAATCAACAATTTGTAGATTTATCACACTTTCAGCTCTTTCTTCTTCACTAAAATGGTGCCCAAACGAATCTTCATCCAGTTCCTTATCTGATATTATGGCAACAACCAATTTGTCTGCCAAGGTTTTAGCATGCTGTAAATAACGAAGGTGTCCAGGATGAGTCAGATTAAAGTGACCATAGCAAAGTGAAACACTGTCTGCACTTAATACAGAATTATTAATAGAAACTATTTTATTGTTAATACTCATATTATTTATCTATAAAATCGTGTATGGGATTATCCAAAAAATTTTGTTGCCATAGATTATTAATACCCCATACTGGCCTTTCACACTCATCTGTTTGAGCCTCTCTCAGCATTTCAACTGTTCCAATATCTCTATGAATTTTTTCATTCTCCCACGTAGCAATTTTACCTACAAATTGAGGGAGAACTTCAGTGCTGAAATCAGTAACTTTTGGATTGTTCACTATCCATTCAATAACTTCTGACTCTATCAAATAAACCGCTGCATTAGCTAATTTACCGGGTGGATTTTGAACTTTTTCATGAAATTCGACAACAACGCCATCACTATTCAACTCTACAATGCCGCATTCTGATGGATTAGAACATGTAAATGTCATCATAGTCATAACTGTATCTTTAGGTCTTTTATTATGGTGATAGTGCAGAAAGTCAGAAAAATCACAACAAGTCCAATTGTCTGCATGTGCAAGCAATATAGTGCTGTTTTCAAAAAAATCTATATTATTCCTTATGGTTCCAGCCGTTCCGAAAAGATTATCCTCATACACTGATTTTACCCAATTAGAAAAATGTGATTGACTTAGAAATCTTTCTACATGCTTAGAAAGATAATGTGTATTTACCAAAACATTGTCAATACCTGAGTTCTGCAAAATTCCTAACCAGTACTCCAATAATGGCCTACCTTGTATTGGCATTAAACATTTTGGCCAAATATCGGTTAAAGGCTTAAGTCGTGTACCAAATCCTGCAGCAAGTAATAGAGCTTTTATGCCTTTCACTAAATTATTTATCTAAATACTTGAACCAATCTTCGGTTGCTTCAGAAATAGAGTCGGGATTCCATACAGTTGCTTCTTTCCAATAAGCAATATTTTCAAGAATTTTTTCAACACCCTCTTCAATAGAAATAGTAGGATGCCATCCAATATCTCTCTTAATCTTTGAAATATCTGCATAAGTGCAATCAGGTTCACCTGGTCTTTTAGGAATATTAACTTTATCGCCACCAAGCAATTCTACAATTTTATTTACCGATACCGTAGTATCACTACCAACATTGTATATCTTGTTAACCTTATCGCTTTCAGCAGTAGCAATAAGTGCACTTACGATATCAGTTACATAGGTAAAATCTCTTGTTTGATTACCATCTCCAACTATTGTATAGGGCTTATTGGCTAATTTTTGCGCTAAAAATACACCAAAGACTGCCCCATAAGTTCCTGATGTCCTAGATCTTGTCCCGTATACATTAAAAAAACGTAATGATATAGCTGGAAAATTGTATAGTTGAGCCCAATGTTCAACCAACTCTTCACCCATTCGTTTGGCTAAGGCATAAGGATATTGTGGCCTAATATCCGACCCTTCTGGAGTTGGATATTCATCTGGAATACCATAACATGATGAAGATGCAGAATAAATAAATCGCTTAACATTGGCATATCTTGCAGCTTCTAGCACGTAGAAAGTAGCATCAACATTAGAACGAAAATATCCTTCAGGATTTTGAATAGAAGGAACAATATCAGCAAGAGATGCTAAATGAAAAACCCAGTCAACACCATTAAATTCTTTAACCCAGTCGCCTTTAATAGATAAATCACACTCTACTAACTTTATTTTCCCTTCAACATGGCTTAAATTTTCCTTACGACCAGTACTAAAGTTGTCCAAAACAACAATATCGTGATTCATATCTAACAACTTATCTACTAAATGGCTACCTATAAAGCCAGCACCTCCTGTTACTATTGACCTCAAGACGATACTCCATTATTTTTATCGGCAAGATAGTCAACAATTGCAAGTAGCCATATATTGTGCACCATCTCAACAATATTATAAATTTTACTATCTACCCAAAAGTTTATATCTCCCAACATTCTCAAAGGGTTATTTTCAAGAAAACCGCTGAAGGTAATGACATTAACATTCATAGATTTGGCTTTTTTTGCTCCGACTAGCATATTTTTAGACTGACCACTGCTACTAATCAAAATAACAACATCACCTGGATCAGCATAAAAATCAAGCGCTTTAGATATCCAGTTTTCATACCCATAATCATTAGATAAACAAGTTATTATGCTTGGTTCATTAAAATTAACAGCTCTAATTTTGGCGGCATTAGTGAAATCAACCATCAAATGACTTGCAAGAGAAGCACTACCACCATTGCCAGCAATTATTATTTTATTACCTGTTTTTTTGGTTTTTTCTATTAAATCAACTAACTTATCCATCTGATAATAATCGATAAAATTTAGCCCTGTCTTAATTTTAGAGAAATACTCTTTAAAATATTTTTGCATATTGCTCATTATGTTAAACCTCCTATTAATTTTACTTTATTTTCAATGTTCTTTTTTTTCACTGTTTATTTAAATCTAGTTATTTACAAAATAAAGATGAGTATTTTGACAAACAACTCTTTAATTTTTTTTAAACCTTTTCAATATAAATTTTAAAATATTAAGCGGTAAAAATGATAAACATATTGACAATATGGCTTTCGGTCTTAATATATATATGGGATAAGTTTTTATAGAGTTAAAAATAGCCTCTCTTCCATGCCTTGCATCGAGGGAAGATATAAATTCTAATCCATATGAAAGCATATCTACTGCAACTCTTCTTTTTATTAGCCAGCCAGCCCTTAACCGAGTATTCGGATCTTTCAGCATAATACTATGGTATTTTTTTACTCTTTTGTATACTGAAATTGTATTCTTTGCATCATTATCACTGTGCTCACGCATTACAACCAAATAATCATCAACATAATCAAAATTAATATACTGACTCATGATAAAAAAATCATACTCAGAGCCGGTCCATATATTATTCAATCCTATTATGTCATAACAATATTTCTTAATAAGTGGCGATATCGGTATCACAACATCACCCTTTGATAAGTAATCTTTAAACACATATCCTCTAACTGACTGCACCTTCCACTCTATCATCTCTTTGCTTTCTTCAATGTATCGATAACCATGACAATAGACAACACCAACTGAGCCAGAACTCTTATTAAACAAATCAATTTGTTTTTCTATTTTTTTTGGAAGATACCAATCGTCTGCATACAATATACTTATATACTTACCACTAGACTTGTTAATTGCAATACCAACAGCAGATTTTCCTTTGGTTCCTGGAGCGATATTTTCTTTTAATTCAATTATTCTAACTTTTTTATTACTAGAGAATAAATTTATTTTTTCAAAGCTATTATCTGTAGACCCATTATCAACTATGATAACTTCAATATTCTCATAAGTCTGATCTAAGGCACTTTGTACACATTTTTCAATATACTCACCATAGTTATAGCATGGAATAATAATTGACACTAATGGTTGTGTATTTTCCTTATGCATTTTAAAAAAAATATCCAGTAATTATACTAATTAATATCAAACTTTAGACCTATAGAATCAATTTCATTGACAATACCATCTAGTGACGTTGTTTCAGGTATATATCCAATGCTGCCTGCCGTCTTACTCAATGAATAATAATTTATCTTGGCACCTGTAGCGTTCACAATATCAACTGATTTATTAATCTGATATTGTAGATTAAACTTACCACATAACTCAGCCAATAAATCAAATTTTTCAATAGGAGATTTTGTATAACAATCCAGCGCTATATTTATATATTTAGTGTCAATAATTACTTGAATTAAGTTGTAAAAATCTGGTGGAGTAATAAAATCTCTAACAATATTATCTGGTGAAGTTTTAAATACTTCTTTATTTTTAATGGCGCGAATAATATCCGTAATCAAAAATCGAGCATCCATATTTTGTCTATGACTAAAATAATTAAATACCCTAACATCAATAATAGATAAGTCAGATAATGACCTATGTTTAGCTTC
>Ga0233436_1003600_pt1 | contig 10005 bp, 8 predicted proteins | sample SI_122_August201_2_FD_182723 | JGI IMG/M metagenome (GOLD analysis project Ga0233436, IMG submission 182723) | Seawater microbial communities from Saanich Inlet, British Columbia, Canada - SI_122_August2016_150_MG | ecosystem: Environmental > Aquatic > Marine > Inlet | place: Canada: British... | reverse complement strand
TTTACCATCTTATTTTGAAGATCCTCATAACGCTTCTTTAGCTGATACTCTGTACATTAGTGTTGTAATCAAAGGACTTGGTTCTTTAGTTTCTGATAGAGATGAAAAAACTTTAGCTCTAAATGGATTGATGGAAAAATATCAACCTGAAGGATACTATGATCCCCTTCAATCAACTATGCGTGTTTTGGATGCAGTAAGCGTGATCAAAATTATTCCACAAACACTTCATGGAAAATATAAGATTGGCCAAAACATGAATTCAAAAGATAGGATGAACTTAGCTCAAAAAATTCATAAAAAAAATTCATCTACTGCTAAAAACACTCTCAAGATTATGGGTTTTGAAGAAATTGATTGTAAATTGAGAATGGTCGATGAACCTGTATGGTAATTTTATGATGATATCACCATTGCTTTAAATTCAGTTTTTAGTAATTCTAACTATTGCAACAAATCTCAAAATTTGAATTAGTTTCTGACTATTCCCCTACAGGTGATCAACCTCAAGCTATTGACGCTTTAGTCAAAGGAGTTAAAAAAAAATCAGTCCAAACTTTACTTGGTGTTACTGGAAGTGGTAAGACTTTTTCAGTTGCAAATGTAATTGCCAGAACAGGTAAAAATACGCTAGTAATCTCTCATAACAAAACTCTTGCAGCCCAACTTTATACAGAATTAAAACAATTTTTTCCAAAAAACAATGTTGGCTATTTTGTTTCTTATTATGATTATTATCAACCTGAAAGTTATCTGCCACAAACTGATACCTACATTGAAAAAGACACTCAAATTAATGAAAAAATTGAAAAATTACGATTAGAAGCAACTGCGATGCTATTATCTGGAGAACCTACAATTATCGTTTCAACTGTATCTTGCATCTATTCCCTTGGCAATCCTCAGGAATGGAAAGACTCTTCAATTCTTGTTAGTACTGGTGATGAAATTAAAAGAACTGATTTAATTCGAAAATTAATTGATTCCCGATATGAGAGAAACGATGTTGAAGTCGCTCCTGGAAATTTTAGAGTAAAAGGGGATACCATTGATATCACTCCTGCATATTCTGAAGACATTGTTAGAATTTCTATGTTTGGCGATGAGATTGAAAAAATAACTTTACTTGATCATGTGTCCTTAAAAGAAAAAAAGAAAATAACTCAAATGACAATTTTTCCTGCAAAACATTATCTGATTGCTAAGGATGCTAGTAAAAGAGCTGTCGCATCAATTAGGGACGAACTAAAATATCATTTACCCACATTGAATGAACTTGAAAAGCAGCGTCTTGAGATGAGAACTAACTATGATTTAGAAATGATTGAGGAATTGGGTTATTGTTCTGGGATTGAAAATTATTCAAGACATTTTGATGGTCGTAGTGAAGGTGATAAGGCATACTGTTTGATGGATTTTTTTGGTGATGATTATCTTTTGGTGATTGATGAATCTCATGTCACATTACCGCAATTACATGCAATGTACAAAGGTGATTATTCCAGAAAAGATAAACTTGTAACATATGGATTTAGATTACCTAGTGCGTATGATAATCGACCTTTAAAATTTGAAGAATTTGAAGAATATATTCAAAACACTATTTTTGTTTCAGCTACCCCCTCTGATTATGAAAAGAAAATATCTGTAAAAATTGTTGAACAACTAGTTCGTCCTACAGGCTTACTTGATCCACAAATCGAAATTAGACCTACTAAAGATCAAATGGATAATTTAATTTCTGAAATAAATAAACGCCGAAAGAATTCTGAACGGGTTTTAGTTACCACATTAACTAAAAGAATGGCTGAAGATTTAGCTGAATATCTCTCAAAAAAAGACGTCAAAGTTAGATACATGCATTCTGAAATTGATGGATTACAACGTACTGAAATTCTTCGTCAATTACGCCTAGGCGAATTTGATGTTTTAGTGGGGATTAATCTTTTACGTGAAGGCTTGGATATTCCTGAAGTTTCACTTGTGGCAATTTTAGATGCAGACAAGGAAGGTTTTTTGAGAAATTTTACTAGTTTAATTCAAACTTGTGGTAGAGCTGCAAGAAATGTATCTGGTACTGTGATAATGTATGCTGATACACATACAAAATCTATGAAACATACTATTGATGAAACTACACGTCGTAGAAAAAAACAAATTTCATACAATCATGAACATGGAATAATCCCTAAAACAATTATGAAATCTGTACCTGAACAAGAAATTATATTGGATGAATCAAAATTAAAGTCAATACATGATCTTAAAAATGATGTCATTGATTTAGATGCTCAAATGAAAAAATATTCTGAAGAATTAGATTTTGAACAAGCAATTTCTTGTAGGGATAGAATTAAAAGATTAGAGAAGGAGATTGAATATAAAAATGATAGATAATAAATTAAAAATTAGAGGGGCTCGTCATCACAATTTAAAAAATATTGATGTTGATATTCCAAAAAATAAATTAGTTGTAATTAGTGGTTTATCTGGTTCTGGAAAATCTACTTTGGCATTTGATACAATTTATGCTGAAGGACAACGAAGATACGTTGAATCTCTTTCTTCATACGCTCGTCAATTTTTGGAGATGATGGATAAACCTGACGTTGATTCTATTGATGGACTATCTCCTGCAATTGCAATTCAACAAAAAACTACTAGTAAAAATCCCCGTTCTACTGTTGGTACTACCACTGAAATTTATGATTACATGCGATTACTTTATGCTCGGATTGGCATTCCTCATTGTACAAATTGTAAAAGAAAAATATCCACACAATCTGTTGAGAGGATTTGTGATTCTGTACTGAAAGATTTTTTGGGGCAAAAAATATTGATTCTATCTCCTCTCATTCAAAGAAAAAAGGGTACCTATGAGAAACTATTTGAGCAAATCAAGAAAGATGGGTACTCTAGAATACGCCTAAATGGTGAAATTTTGAGCCTAGATGATGGTATTCCTCCGTTAGATAGACAGAAGTGGCACAATATTGAAATTGTTGTGGATAGAATATCTACAAGTAAATCTGAAAGATCTAGAATTTTTGAGGCCATTCAAGCTGCAATTAAAGCATCAAAAGGAGATGTAATGATATCATCAGATAAATCTGAAAAAATCTTTTCACAAAATAATGCCTGCCCTCATTGTGGATTAACAATTGGTGAATTAGAACCTAGAAATTTTTCTTTTAATTCTCCTTTTGGACTATGTAAAACATGTAATGGATTGGGAGTTAAAATGGAGTTTGATCCTGCTCTGGTAATTCCTGATAAATCTAAGTCTATTTTAGAAGGTGCAATTGTTCCTTGGAGTGGAAGGTTTTCTGCATTCAGAAGACAAGCATTGAGAACTGTTGGTGAAAAATTTGGATTTGATTTAATGACTCCGATTGAAAAAATAAAACCAAAACATTTTGAAATTATTTTACATGGTACTTCTGATTTAATTGATTTTCAATATAGTTCTAAATCTGGAGATTCTTCGTGGAAATACACTAATGCATTTGAGGGTGTACTTGTTAACCTTCAACGTGTTTTTGTGGAGACTGATTCTGAATCTAAACGTGAATGGCTTAAACAGTTTATGCGTGATACTCATTGTACCACATGTGATGGTAAAAAACTAAAACCAGAATCTCTTGCAGTTACAATTGATGATTTAGGAATAATGGATGTATGTGATTTATCTATTACTAATTGCTTTGATTTTTTTTCCAATTTGAAATTAACTGAAACTGAGCAACACATCGCAAGAGATATTCTTAAGGAAATTAAAGAACGCTTAGAGTTTTTAATTAATGTAGGTCTAAATTATCTTACATTAAATCGCCTTAGTTCTACACTGTCTGGTGGTGAGTCTCAAAGAATTAGATTGGCTACTCAAATCGGTTCTAATCTTACTGGTGTTTTGTATGTGCTTGATGAACCTACAATAGGATTACATCAACGCGACAATGCACGGTTAATTAAAACGCTAAATAAGCTACGAAATCTTGGTAATACTGTCATTGTTGTGGAGCATGACGAGGAAGTTATACGAAATTCAGATTGGATAATTGATTTAGGTCCTGGAGCTGGAGTCCATGGAGGAAATATAGTTTTTGAGGGGACCGTCAAAAAAATCTTGCAGACAACCAAGTCTGTAACTGGAACTTATCTTAAAGATAACTCGTTAATTATTTTAAAAAATAAAATTCGTAAACCTGATGGTTCATTAATTATTAAAGGTGCATCTGAAAATAATTTAAAAAATATTGACGTTGAAATTCCTCTAGGACTTTTTGTATCTGTAACTGGTGTATCTGGTTCTGGAAAATCTACTTTAATCAATGACATTTTACTCAAAAGCCTAGAAAATCATTTTTATAAAACTCATATTAGATCTGGTGATCATAAAGAAATTTCTGGTCTAGATGATGTGGATAAGGTAATTGCTATTGATCAATCTCCTATTGGTAGAACTCCTCGTTCAAACCCTGCAACCTATATTGGTGCTTTTACTCCTATCCGAGAACTATATTCTAACACAGCTTTATCAAAAGAGCGTGGATACAAACCAGGACAATTTTCATTTAACGTTGCTGATGGAAGATGTTTTGCATGTGAAGGTGACGGTGTTAAAAAAATTGAAATGCAATTTCTATCTGATGTATATGTAAAATGTGATGAATGCAAAGGAAAAAGGTATAATTCTGAAACATTATCTGTCCTATACAAGGGAAAAAATGTTTCTGATGTTTTACAAATGACTGTTTTTGAAGCATTGACTTTTTTTGAAAATGTTCCTTCGATTCAAAGAAAACTACAAACTGTTAATGATGTTGGCTTGGGATATATCAAACTTGGACAATCATCCACCACACTGTCTGGTGGTGAGGCTCAACGCGTAAAACTTGCTGCTGAACTATCAAAACGTGGTACTGGTAAAACTTTGTATATTCTTGATGAGCCTACGACTGGATTACATTTTGCTGATGTTCAAAAATTATTGGATGTGCTAAACAGATTAGTTAACCTTGGAAATACTGTTGTCGTAATTGAGCATAATATGGATATTATCAAAAATTCAGATTGGTTAATTGATTTAGGACCCGAAGGTGGGGATGAAGGGGGTCGTATTGTTACTGTTGGTACTCCTTCTAACGTGTCAAAATCACCTGGAAGCTATACTGGAAAATATTTAAAAAAATTATTAAAAAATGACGTTTGATATTTCTAAAATAGTTATTCCTACTAACCCTGGTATTTATTTAATGAAAAATTCTGATAAAAAAATTATCTATATTGGAAAAGCAAAAAATTTGAAGAACCGTGTCCGTTCTTATTTTAATAAGAACCAAAATTATAAAACTCAAAAATTAGTCGAAAATATTTTTGAGATTGAATTTGTTTTAACTGATAATGAAAGTGAAGCTTTTCTCTTAGAATCTAATATGATTAAAAAGTATAGGCCTCGATTTAATATTGAATTGAAGGATCAACAGCGTTACACATACTTACGGCTGTCTGATGAAAAATTTCCACGATTATTAGTTGCTCGACGAACAAGAGATGGTAAATTTTTAGGACAAGGAAAATTCTATGGTCCCTTTACTCAGGGAAGTTCAAAATTACTTACAATTGGAACTTTACGAAAAGCCTTTCAAATAAGAATTTGTAAAACACTTCCAAAAAAAGTTTGTCTGGAATATCATTTGGGTAACTGTGAAGGTCCTTGCGAATTTAAGAGTGCAGAAGAAAAATATCCTGAGCATGTAAATAAATTGGAGGCTGTTCTTAAAGGTAAAAACGATACTAAAATTTTTACAAAAAAATTAGAAGATGAAATGTATCAGGCTGCTGAATCCCAACAATTTGAGCGTGCAAAAGATATCCGTGACACGCTAATCCGGCTTGGAAGTCTTCAAACTAAACAAAAAATGGAATATGTCAAAAATTCAGATGAAGAATATTTTGGTATTGGAATTCAAGAACAAACTGCAACAATCATGAATTTTAGAATGATTAATGGAGTAATCCGTGATAGCGATAAATTCTTTTTTGATTTAGTAGGTGATAATTCACTTTCAAATTTTCTTTATCAATATTATTCTACACATAAAATTCCAAAATTTATTATTCTAAATGAGCTTCCTGAAAATCAAAAATTACTGGAATCATTGTTGTCTGAGCAATCTGGATTTACTGTAAAAATTATGACTCCGACTAGAGGCAAGAAAAACGATATTATGAATTTAATTTTAAAAAATATTCGATTAATTCATTCAAAAGGTGCTAATCCTGGATTGGTTGAATTACAAGAAATTCTAAATTTACCTTCCCTACCTAACATCATTGAATGTTTTGATATTTCGAATCATGGTGCTGAATTTGCTGTTGGTTCTATGTCTAGTTTTGTAGGTGGAATTCCAAATAAATCTGGATATAGAAAATTCAAAATTAAAACAATCACTGGAAGAGACGACTTTGCAATGATTGGAGAAATTATTAAAAGAAGATATTACAGACTATTGGAAGAAAATTCTACGTTACCTGATCTGATTCTAATTGATGGTGGCAAGGGACAGTTAACTGCAGCTTTGAAATCTTTAGAATCTCTTGGAATAAAACTGCCTTGCATATCCTTGGCAAAAGAAAATGAAGAAGTTTATCTTCCAAAAACTAAAAACCCTGTTGTAATTCCTAAACATAAAGAATCATTAAAAATTTTACAACATGCTAGAGATGAAACTCATAGGTTTGGTGTTGCATACAATCGAACTATACGTAAAAATCAAATAAAATAGAAAAAAGGAAATTTTTTTGGGTTAGTTAACTGTAACACTACCGACCATCCAAGGATGGACCATACAGAAGTAATCGTAATTACCTGCATCGTTGAATGTGAATGAATAATCCAGTCCTGCCATTAGTAGACTGCTGTCAAATACTCCGGATGGACCGTCTGATGGACTTCCACCTGTTACTGTATGAGCTGCGTTGTCTACATTATCCCATTTCACTGTATCTCCAGTACTAATGGTGATGTCTTGTGGTAGGTAACATGCATTAGATGTTTCACATCCTGGTGCTCCACTTCCCATTGCAGTTTCCACGATGTGTGTTTGTGGACCTGCGTTAGCTGCTGCGTCTGCTTTAGCTTGTGCTGCTGCGTCTGCTTTAGCTTGTGCTGCTGCGTCTGCTTTAGCTTGTGCTGCTGCGTCTGCTTTAGCTTGTGCTGCTGCGTCTGCTTTAGCTTGTGCTTCGGCTCTTGCGTCTGCTGCTGCTTCGGCTCTTGCGTCTGCTGCTGCTTCGGCTCTTGCGTCTGCTGCTGCTTCGGCTCTTGCGTCTGCTTCGGCTCTTGCGTCTGCTGCATCTGTATTCATTTGCTGTGTAGGTGTTGTTGGTGCATTATCGGCTGAATTTGCCATTGCTACAACTCCAACTGCAACTAATACAATTGCTAAAGTAACTACAATTGCTATTTTGTCTATGCTTGCCATAATTGATCAATTTCTAGATGGATAGTAAATAAATCTAATCGTTTGTTTTTTACTAATACCAACAAATTGAGTATAATAATTCACTTTTGAAACTGTTTTTAGATTTTTTTGAAATATTTACATGAATTTGAAATATCTGTTGCAATTTTCATATGATCGCTATAATTTAACATTGACCGTTCTTAATCTTGTTTAACCATAATTGGTTTTATCACTTCTTGTTTTAATTTAATTTGTAATCACAATTAAGATATCTTACCAGACAACTTCCCATTTAGTTTCATTCTAATTCTTTTGTAGCCAAGTTGTTTTCTAAATCTATTATTTCAAATTCTACTTTGAGTTTTCTTTGTTTTATCAACATTTGAATAAATTTTATTTTATTTTCAATAAAGTCATCATTTATCATTATTTTTAATTTTAACTGTTCATACATTATTTTTTCATCTAACTTTATTTTTATTGCATCTTCATTTTTTATGATAAATTTTCCAATTCCCCAAAACAATGCCACATGCAATGCAACATATTTTGATTCTATTTTTGTAATTCTATTTTTATAATTTTCCGTATGTTTTCTACTTTGAGACACTATTGTTTCATTTGTTTGAATTACCCATGAAATGTTGCTAAGATTACCGTCTAAGTATAGAATATGTTCCATTTGTCAACCAAAAAATTCTCTTTAGTCTATATCTTTTGAATACTCCGTTTATGATCATCGTTTGAAATGTGTACGTATGATAGAATCACAGGCTTTCTTCTCAAAAATGGTCGATGAATTAGTTGAATTTTCTGAACATGATCCAGAATTATCTGACGGGATAAAATGGTTGGACAATCAGGCTCAACAAAAGGGTATCACATTTTATGATATGGTTTTTGAAGTTTTATACAAACATGATGTTAATTCAAAGGCAAAAGAATGGCTTAGTACAAGAAATTAATAATTATTTTCTCAAGTCTAACTCTTTGTATTCGCATCCTTCTGGTCCGCAATATTTTCCCACATACACTGCTTTTGGTCTATACAGTGCTGTTTTTGGTGCAGCTTCTGCAAACTTTTCTTCAATAATATGAGCTGCCCACCCTACAACTCTTGAAATTGCAAAAATTGGAGTGTTAAGATCCATTGGAATTTTTAGCATGTAGTAAATCGATGCACTATACAAATCTACATTTGGATAAATGTCCATGTTCTTTTGTAATTTCATTTCAGATATTGTTGCAGTTTCAATTCTTTGCGTTCTCTCAAACCATGGTTCTTTATTTTTAGCAGCTAATTCTCTGGATAATTCTTTCAAAACTTGGGCTCTCGGATCATATGTTTTGTATACTGCATGTCCCATTCCCATAATTTTTTCTCCTTGCATTAATTTTTCTTTTATCCATGACTCTACATTATCAATTTGAGAAATCTCTAATAGCATTTTCATTACCTCCGTATTCGCACCTCCGTGTAGTTCTCCACTGAGTGCACCAATTGCTGCACTTGATGCTGAATACATGTGTGCTCTTGTTGAAGCCACTTGTCTTGCTGTAAATGTTGATGCGTTGAACGTATGATCTGCATGCAATATTAGACAGACATCAAATATTTTTTCAACTTCTACATCTGGTTTTTCTCCTGACATCATGTATAGAAAATTTGCAGCGTGACTCAAAGATGAATCTGGATTAATTACCTCTAATCCATTTCTAATTCTTTGCCAACTTGCAATTATGGTCGGAACTTTTGCGATTAGATTTATTGCTTTATCATAACTTGCTTCTTTACTGGAAAATTCTTCATCATAATACCCTGCAAGTGCTGATACAAATGCTTGAAGCATATCCATAGGATCTGCATCCTTTCTCCAATTCTTCATATTTTTTTGCATTTGTTTTGGTATTTCTCTGGCTTCGATTAATTTTGTATTAAATTCCTTTAATTGATTCTTAGTAGGTAAATTATCATAAATTAACAAATATGCCGTTTCTTCAAAAGTTGAATTTTTTGTAAGATCTATGATATCAAATCCTCGATAAATTAATTTTCCTTTTCCGCCGTCAATGTTGGATATTTTGGTATCTGCTACCTCTATTCCTCTTAGTCCTATGTTTTTGGTTTCCATAATGAGCCTAACAAAATTCTTCTATTATGTTTTTTCCAAAATTATGTCTACTAAATTTACCAATTAGTCTAATATGCCAACTTTTGTTCATAAATTTCAATTTTTAATTAAAAATTAATGAATGCAGAAGAGCGTAAAAATTTACGGCAATTAGACGAATTGGTGTTAAATGCTTCACCTGAAGAATTAGAAAAAATTCAAGAAATTGATTATCAGACCCAACTTGACGGTGAGTCGTTTTATCACATCTATCTAAATTCTGACTCCTTAATTTCTCCTAGAATTAAAAAATCTTTTTGAAACTTATATTTTTATTTTCTTCATTTAAATGAGGGTATCTTGTATTTGATGATATATTGGTAGTATCTAAAAATAAAATTACTAAAAAACCTGCAACTAAGAAAGTG
>Ga0233436_1003599_pt1 | contig 10006 bp, 6 predicted proteins | sample SI_122_August201_2_FD_182723 | JGI IMG/M metagenome (GOLD analysis project Ga0233436, IMG submission 182723) | Seawater microbial communities from Saanich Inlet, British Columbia, Canada - SI_122_August2016_150_MG | ecosystem: Environmental > Aquatic > Marine > Inlet | place: Canada: British... | reverse complement strand
TGGTATAGTGGAAGTGGATATGAAGCTTCACAATCTTTTACACATGAATCAAGAGATTTAAGAATGGACGTAACTGATATTACTTGGAAATGGTTACATAGTACAGTTCCAAACGAGGGATTTATGTTAAAGAGAAGTGGTAGTATTGGTAATACGGATTCAAACTCTGACGAGGGAAATACTACAAGGTTGGGGCATTTTAGTTTCTTTTCAGTAAACACACATACGGTATATCCACCGAAATTAGAAGTTGTTTGGGACGATTCAAAGTGGACAACCGGTTCTCTATCAGCACTTTCTTCAGCCAATTTAGAAGATATGAATTTTTATATGAGAGGATTTCGAGCAAAATATAAAGAAAATTCAAAAGTAAAATTTAGAGTAGTTGGTAGAGAGATGTTTCCCGAAAGAACTTATTCTTCTACTCAATATTCTACTGGATATAATACGGTAAAATATCTACCGAGTGGAAGTACATATTATCAGATTAAAGATGCTTATACAGAAGATGTTATTGTACCATTTGGAAGTGGCTCAAAGGTAAGTTGTGATTCGACAGGAAACTATTTCAATTTTTGGATGAACGGATTACAATCAGAAAGATTTTATAGAATAAACTATAAAGTTGTGAGTGGCAGTGGAACTGTTGATGAAACTATTCAATATTTTGATGAGAAACATTCATTCAAGGTAGTGAGATAAAAAATGCCATATACACTTGAAGAATTAAAAAAAAATGAATTCTGGTTAAAACTTCATGAACAAGATAGGGTTGATTATCAAAAAAAACTTGAACAGGCTGAAACATTTGGAGATATAAGTGAAATTGTAGACGATGAAGGTAATGTTATTCAGGTAAATAAAACTACACCGATGAGAAATTCTGTTAATACATTTTTAGCATTTGAAGATCCAGATACGGGGTTGAATTATGAACGACCAGATCAATATGTATCGGTTAATAAAAAATCTTATATGTATCACGGTGGAGAAATCCGTGATAAAGTTTTAGATAGAGAGATAAAGGAACTTATTTAAAATGGCACAACAACATACTAAATTAAGTGATAAAGATTTTAAGCTTCTGAAAAAAGAAGGGGTGTCGGTTTTGGGAGAAAATGGTCCTTTACATCCTACATTTGGTAATGATGTACAAGATTTTGTAAAGTTCCATGTATATGATTTAAATGATACATATTTAAAATCTGGTATAAGTGAAGATTTTAATAACGCTGACGATACTATACAATTAAAACCAGGTAATGATTTAAGAAAAGTGGGGTTTACCCGTGGTGATTATAAAGTTAAGTATTTCTTTTACAGGAGAATGGCGGGAGCAGATGAAGCTGTTCTAACCAAAACAGGAGGTGAGATTCATAGTGGTAATCCCCAACTTACTGGATTACCAATGGGTGAATTTTATGTAGGGGAAGATGGTAAGGTATTTCAAGGAGAAAAACCACCTGTAAATGGTCAACCGAGTGAACTTGATATAAAGGAATATAAATTTTTTATTGATGAAGTATCAGCAGATAGGAAAGAAGTAAGACTTGCCCCACAGATGATTAATTTAGATAAATATAGAGATGAATTTAGTAGTTTATCAGATGAATACGGAATTTATACTTCAATAAAGGAAATTAGTTTTGGTTCGGTGGGTGGTGGATTACAAGGATTGGGGAAATTTAATGGAATAAATAATACTGGATTTCAAATAGATAATAAGGCAAATGGAGATCCTGGATTTAAACACAAATATGTAGGTGGAACTCTTGAAGTTGAAAATGCATTCATCGTAGGATACACCGAGCATACAAGTACAAATAAAAATGATGATTGGTCATTGGAAGATCCAATCCCCGAGGCGGATTTACGAGCTTATGTGATAGGACCCCCTGAATGGACCGAATGGTTAGGTACTAATGTAATATATAGTGTTAGTAATAAAATTGGATCTGCTCTCGCACCACAGGATGCAGTTCCGAATATATATGACCCTGAAGATTATGTAAATTTATTTGGAGATTTATTGGCAGCGTGGAATGAGATGTCAAATAACGATACTACAAATGCTACTGGATGGTGGGCCCACATTCATCAAGTTACGGATAAAGCATCGTTTGGAGAAAAACATTGGGATGAAAATGGAAAAAATGAATCTGGTAGACGAAAAAGATTATATAGTCATAGAAATGGTGTGAAATATTATTGGGATTTTGGATGTGGTCATACAGAGATTACTGATATTCCAGTTGCAACACATACATATGACGTAGGCCCAGCTGATATTAACCACTTTACTCCTTCAGTAACAATAATGACTCCAAATTTTACTTATACTCCAGATACTTTATTGGATAGACAAGATAGAACACTCAACAAAGTAACGGTAGGGACAATTCCAATACCAACTCACGCCCAAGATCCAACACCAGACAGTCCTTTTGATGGTCGTTTGGTAAAAAATGATGGTGGTACAATTTGGTATATACAGAGTGGACATAAACGGTACGTTGGGAATTGGGATATTGTTTGGCCCTTATCAGTAATAACAGGTCAGTATGTGCAGGAACAAACTGTATATAATGCAGTATCTGATGCGTATGAAACCAATGCTGCATATGTAAATTTTGGATTGCCTATAGTTGCAGAAATTTCTGATGCTATTCCAGATGGTCCTGATATAACTCTTACTGGACAAAATGGAATAACTAACCCAAATACATTAGATTTACCCATAATTGATGGATCATTTGATGACTAATAAACGAATAATATATTGGGGTGGTAATAAAAACACAATAATACCACGAATGGGTGCCTGTGGTGAAGGTGTGGATGTAGATCCAGCAAGTGGTGCTGGTAACGGTGGTGGTGCACAGAGTCCTGCAGCATCAGCATCAGCTCCAGACGCCCCAAGTTTATTTGATAAACTCAAAGGGTTATTACCAGGATTACTACTCGGAGCATTGGTACTTGGTACAATCGCGGGTGTCGCTTTTATGTTAAAGAAGAAACGTGATGTCGGTGGTGGTGCCGGAAGTGGACTCGGTGGTGGACTCGGTGGTGGTGCCGGAGGAGGTGCTGGAAGTGGACTCGGCGGTGGACTCGGCGGTGGACTCGGTGGTGGACTCGGTGGTGGACTCGGTGGTGGTGCACCAAATGGATCACCAACTGGAAATCCACCTCCCGTTACACTTTCACCGTTTACAGATGCAAGTGGAAAAACTTGGAAGTGGAATGCAAATCCACCCCCTGGAAAATGGGAATTAGACGGAGCACTTCCTGATTGGGATGATGATAAATCTGATGAAGAAAATTATTCAGCTCTTGGATTAGATGTTCTCGGTGCAACCACAACAAATACTTCTGAAAATGCAGGTGATGAAGGATTTAACAATGATGGATTACCAATACCTCCTGATTTTATAGGACAACAAATAACAGATGAAGATGGAAACCTTTGGGTGTATAAAGATCCACCTGGAGCTTGGATTAACTTTGGAAATGATTTTGATGCACAATATACAACAAGTGGTGACGGTCAAAGGCCGATTTATGAATCATATTCTTCAAAGATAGTTAATGTTGTTAATAGTAAAGAGTTAGTTGCTGAGGACAGTTGGCAAGGACAAGGGCAAAAAGTTGGGAATTTGAGTAATTATGAGCCATTTTATCCAGAATTTAAAATTATTTATCATCAAAATCCTAAAGATTTATACACTTATTTACATTTTGATAATGACAAAGCAAATCTTGTAGTTAATTATAAAAAAGATGTTGTAAAATATCAAGAATATCCACATTCAGTAGTTTATAAATTATATGAACCACTACCAACTGGTGTATCAGAAGGAGATTTAACTTATGTGGTAAAGGAGATGATTCCATCACATACGGAAAATGTGCAGTTGATAGATTTTGTAGAAGAAGATATAGACGCTGTAGTTTTGAGAAATCCAAACTGGATTCAACAATCGGCAGCGGACAGTTATTTTGTAGCACGAGATACAAAATTTAAATCTTATAATGATCTAGTTTCATCTGATACAAGTATAAAAGAAGCAATAGAAAATGAAATACTAAGTGGTAGTTTTATGGAAAGCATAGAACTTACTGGAATAGATTATAGACAATGGGATAACTTTATTCATTTTAGTTCTATTGAAGATAGGTTGGTAAACTTTAAACGGAAATTAGCTAAGGTAGAATTATACGAAAGTCAAAGTAATTCATTAAGTGGTATTTCTGGTTCATTGACTTATGCACAAACTTCAAGTTTGGGAATGAAAGTTAGAAAGATTAAAAATGAATTTACTCCATTTGAAAATTATATGTATTTCCAAAGTTCTTCTTATATTTCAAGTTCTATTGGTGTGTTTAATGATAATGCATGGCCTAAATCTGGTGGATCAGGAACTAAATTAAGTCCTTATATTTCATATCCCACCACGGCATCAGAAGCGACAACCTGGTACGATGAACAAATAACTTCTGCCTCTTTATATGATAGAAAAAATAGAAATAGATTATTAACTAATATTCCAGATCATATAATAAATGAAAGTGCAAATGCACCATTTCACACTTTCATTAATATGACTGGAGAACATTTTGATGGTATTTGGACATACATAAAAGAAATTCCACAAATCTATGACAGACGACAAAAATTAACAGAAGGTTTATCGAGAGATTTAATATATGCAGTTGGAACTTCACTTGGATTTTATTTAAATGATGGCAAAGATTTAGTAGATTTACCCAAATATATTCTCGGCCAAGAAGCAACAGGGTCAGACGCTAATACTTTTACAGAATATTCTTCTACTTCAGGACGAGAAATTTCAAGAGAAATTTGGAAACGATTGATAAATAATATGCCATTTTTTCTCAAGACAAAGGGAACTCTTCGCTCTTTTAAGGGGTTAATAAATTGTTATGGTATACCATCTACAATTTTAAGAGTTAAAGAATATGGAGGTCCAGATCCAAGTCCGGATGATGCACCATCATATTTTATAGATAGAAGTTTTACTAAGGCAGTAGATTTTAAGGCAGGACAATACATTCAGACAACCTGGGCAAACGATACAAATTCAAGTAGAAAACCAGATACAATAGAATTTAGGTTTAAAGCAGCGAGTGGTTCTAACCAAACTTTATTTCAAGCAGGAACAACTCATGGTTTTGCCATAAGATTGAAAGATAATGGTTCATCAGATAATCATGGAACTGTTTCATTTGTATTGAATGCATCAGCAGGAAGTGCGGCAGAACTTACATCCGATTCTTTACCAATTTATGACGGTGAATTTTATTCTGTAATGTTAAATCGTGTTTCTTCAAGTGGGGTTCAATTAACGTCGGATAGTACATCACAGAAGATTGATTATAGGTTATATGTTAAGAAATATGATGAAGGTAGAAGTAAGATTTATCTTTCTTCATATACAACCATGTCTATTGATGGGGCAACAAGTTCATCGTGGAATAGTTCGTTTGTAGGAAATGAAACTGCATATATTGGTGGTAAATCAAGTGATGATTTTGGTAATCAATTAAGTGGCTCAATGATGGAGTTTCGTTATTGGAATACAGCATTAAATTCTGGTTCTTTTGATAATCATGTAAGGGCCCCTAAATCATTTGCTGGAAATCATGCGTCTGCATCATGGACAGATTTAGTGTTACGATATTCATTTGATGACGATACAAATTTAGATGCATCTACTTCAATTCGTGATACAAGTGCAGACCAATCTTATATTCAAGCTGGAACGGCCGTTGGATACACATTGGGCAATAGACCACATTTTAGTTCTGTTGTAGATGAAGAACAAATGTTAATTCCAAATGTGGGTCCAAGTAGACGAGTTTCAAATAAAATTAGATTAGAAACTAATAAATTATCGTTTGGTGGACTATCCGTTGATAAGAGATCCGAACTTAGTGCATATGATACAGCTCCTTTGGATTCTAATAAATTAGGGGTATATTTTTCACCAACAAATGTCATAGATGAAGATATAATTCGTTCAGTAGCAAATTTAGATTTTGACCAATATATTGGTGATCCACGAGACAAATATAAACATAGATATAGAACATTAGAAGATGTTGCAACAACTTATTGGCAAAAATATACATCTCCAAATAATTTTTGGGATTATATAAGATTAATTAGATATTACGATAGTTCTATTTTTGAACAATTAAGACAGTTTGTTCCAGCAAGAGCAAATGCAAGTGTTGGATTGTTGATTGAACCAAATATTCTTGAAAGAAAAAAGGAAGTGGTTGGTAAAAAACCTACATTTGAAGATTTGGTGATTAGAGGTAATGTTCCTATGTATGTACAATCTGCATCTGCAGAGATACTTCCACTTTCTGCATCAGTAACCAGTCATTTACCAATAGTAAGTGGTTCATATCCAACTTATGAGGGATCTGCGAGTATATTTGATACCGTGATTGTAACTGGTTCATATGATTATTATGAAGGCGAGACAACTTCTTCAATGTGGAAAGAGTCTTTATATATTCTTTCATCATCTACTGCTGGTTGGAGTGGTGGTGAAGAAAGATGGGGTGATGCCAAAATAACAATAGGTGGTCCTGAAAAGATATTTAGGGAGGTATTGCAACCAAATATATCATCTTCAGTACTTTCCGAACATAATTTTGAATATAGATTTTTCTATTCATCAGCAGAAAATGCAAGATTAGATCACGGATACGTTTGGGATACAGATCGTAGAAATTATTCTTCTCGGTCATTAGTAAGAAGTGAAATTCAAAGTGTTGGATATGATAATTCGTACTTTAGGTTAGCTTATGGTGGGTGTGTACAGACAAAAAAGAGTACATTAGACTTGGAAAGTCCTGTTTCTATAGTAATAACTTCGCCAACTACCCTTGTAACACAGGAACCTGGTGAATCTAAGCTGAAAGTCAAATAAAAACTAACAAAAATTAGAATTTGGTATATTTATAAGTGAGAAAGTTTTATTCACTATCCAGGATTAATTCCGATTAAAAACAAAAAAAATATAAGTAGGAGAAGGCAATGGGATTTCTAAACAACACAACTATTACGATAGATGCAATTCTTACCAAACGTGGCAGAGAACTTTTAGCTCGTGGTAGAAATGAATTTACAGTGACAAAGTTTGCATTAGCAGATGATGAGGTTGATTATCGTCTATGGGATACATCACACCCAAACGGAACTAATTATTATGGAGCAGTGATTGAAAATATGCCTCTATTAGAACCAGTATCAGATGAAACTCAGGCATTAAAATATAAACTTGTAACCTTACCAAAGGAAACTTCAAGATTACCTATTCTTGATGTCGCGGTTTCAAGTTTCACTTTTACTCAGGGTGGTGGAAATGGTGAATTAGTCGCACCTGGTACATTAAACTCCACTGATTCTGAACAAGGATATACTTTTATCATACATGATACTACAGTAGCAACGTTACAAGTGGCTCAAGCATCCCCAAGTCCGTCTGCTCCATTAATTCCTATTACTTTAAGTGATGAAGAATTAACACAGAGTCAGAATGTAAGTGGGTTGACTGTAAAAGTACTTCCACAAGTATTTACAAGTCCAGCGGCGAAGAAAACTCAACTTACAATTGTGGGTAATCAAACTGGGGCAACGACCACAGTCTCGATACAGGTTAATAAGACTAGTCTTGGAAGTCCAGTTGGTGGAGCAGGGGCAAGTTAATAAGAATTATATAAGGAGATAGAAATGGCATTATCAGGAGCATTTAAATTATTTGACACGGACAATGATGTAGTAAAGAATCTGAAATCTACTATATCATCAGGTATTTGGAGTGGGGGAGCAGGTACACTTACTTCGTTCTATACCCAATCCGCACAAAGTGCAAGTTCGGGTAATTATTATTACGATATTTATAAAACAAGTCCCGCGACGGATAGTGAAGCGGAAGTTCAGTTTTCTATAACTTATGGCCATATAAATGGCAGTGGTTCAATGGGTACAACTGGTGCAGCAACAGGAAATAGATCAACTGCGGCAATTCACGCACAACTTGTTAATATGTTATTAGGTCCAAATGTAGATAGATTTACATATGCTGGAGACAATACTCCAGATCATTTTTACGCTATTTCATTTAAACGAGCAAGAATGAGAGAAAAAGTTGATCCTGGAAATTGGGAACTTCAGTTGAGTGGAAGTGCAGTGAAATTAATTGATGATAGTGGTGCAACTTCAAACCCCGATTCAGGTATTGGTGGTAGAGTTTTTAATGTTGTCAGTGGTTCAATAGCAACTGGAACTGCAGTAACTAAAACAGCAGCCGCTTCACAAGCTGGTGGTGGTATTGGATTATTTTATCCAGACGTAGGATTAATTCTGTTGAGTGGTAATCAAATAGATAGTTTAGTGGGAGATATAACTTCAATTACATCTTCTAATACACTCGGTGGTAATGTACCACAATTTTTTGATTCAATGGTACAAGGAGCTAAATTTCAAGCACGTAGAGAAGAACGACTTTCTTCTACTCATTTTTTCTGTAGAGCGGGGAATAAAGAATTTAATTTCAGTAACAATCCAACATTCTTTACATCGTCTGATGGTGCATTTACACAGACAACATTCTTTAAAGATCCAAAAACTTATATTACAACTGTTGGTCTTTTCAATGATTCAAATGAATTATTAGCAGTTGCCAAACTAAGTCAACCTGTACTTAAATCTTATTCGAGAGAAGCTCTTATAAAAGTTAAACTTGACTTTTAATTGATAGGGGGCAAACTTTATGTTAAGAAATGTCAGTCCACAAGACGTTTCCATAGATCCATTTAAGACATATAAAAGGTTTCAATTTACTAATGTCGATAGTGGAAGCGGTGTATATGGTTTAAGGGGAATTAGTGGAAGTTTTCATAATTTTCTAACTGGTTCTGCTGCGTCTCAAAGCTTTGGAATTCATAATTCCCTTTCTGCAAGTCTAAATATAGAACCGTATAGTCTTGGAACTTATTATTCTTTACCGTTATATTATACTATAAATAATCTTTATTATGAAAGATTTAGTAACAATCCAAAACTTCCTAAATCATCTGGAAGAAAAGAACCATTTCTCAGTTATGGTCCAACAAATCCAAACAAACAACATAGACTTTTACACACATCGTGTTCTATTATTTCAGTTCCCCAAGAATTATTTGGTGAAGAAATAAAACCGGGTTCGGTACAAGTAACAGATAATAGTACGGATGTAACTTTTACCATTAAAGATGATGGAGATGGTAATCTTTATGATAATGCATACTCATCAAGTTTTGCAGCATTCAAAAGTAGTAGTTGGGATAGTACAAAGTGGACTGCACAGGGCAGTGGAAGTGCTATAGGAAATGTATTTTATGATACAGGAATGTTGGTTTTCACGGATACTGGATCGTATAAAGATGTAGGACTTGGAACTGGAACAGATGGGTTTGAAATAGATTATAGATCCACACATACAATTTATCAACATGAATATACAGTTATAGCACCAGCAGGTCAGTTTAATACATCAAGAAATATAAGTCTTACTCATCAACGTAGTGGCAGTATTACGGTTGTGGAAGGAACAGAACCACGTTATTATTTTCCACCTGGAGACAATCCAAGTGGTGGTCCCAATTCAACTGGTTCATTTGCAACATTTTACAATGCAACCCAATTCGTAGAACCATTCGTTTCTCATTCACAATTTGCACCCTATATAACTACTATTGGTTTATATAATGATAATAATGAGTTATTAATTGTGGGTAGAACATCAAGTCCTATCAAAAATGATCCAGAGATGGATATATCTTTTGTTTTAAGATTTGATGTTTAATTCGCCGTATATATTATATTTATTAGTGTAATAAAAACAATATAATATAGGAGAATAGATTCATGGACAACCAGGCACAAGGTCTTGTCGAGGGATTGATAGGACAATATGGTTGGTTATTTTTA
>Ga0233436_1003590_pt1 | contig 10023 bp, 5 predicted proteins | sample SI_122_August201_2_FD_182723 | JGI IMG/M metagenome (GOLD analysis project Ga0233436, IMG submission 182723) | Seawater microbial communities from Saanich Inlet, British Columbia, Canada - SI_122_August2016_150_MG | ecosystem: Environmental > Aquatic > Marine > Inlet | place: Canada: British... | reverse complement strand
CCACCTCTTGTCATCGCCCCACAAAGAGTGTACACTAAAAGTGCACACCTCTCTATTCGGTTGGTATATGGTGGATCTGACGAATAAAAAAACGAAAGCTCTTGGTTTAACGCCACAAACGATTGGCAAGACTCAAGCGCGCAAAGAGTTTTTTCCACTTGTGGACGGCCTGCACTCAGCTAATGCAGCTGTGGCAATCACCGACCATGACAAACCAGTAGCAGTGCTTATGAGCTACCAAAATTACGTGACGCTGACAGCAAAAGCTTGCAGCAATTTGTCTCAAGGCAAAACGACGAAGCCAAGCCTCCTGGGGTCCATCATGATCAATGCTGACTTAGAGACCGCAAGCGCGAAAACCGCAGCCCAGTTTAAATTGGCAATCGATAAATCAGCGGAAGATTTGTGAGCGAACAATTTTTAGTCACAGACACACATCCGTTGATCTATTATTTTTGCACCAACCAAGGTCGCTTAAGCAACAATACTCGTGATGCATTCAAGGCAGCCACGGAAAACATGACTACGGTTATCTATGTGCCAACTCCTGTAATATGGGAGCTGGCCATGCTTATCGAGGATAACCGGATAACTATTTCAGAGCCCTTTTCAGACTGGATCGACAGGCTATTTGAATACAAAGCAATAATCCCAGCGCCCTTTGAAGTAGACACCGTCAAAAATTATTTTGGCTTGAATTATCATAACGATCCCTTTGATAGAGCAATCGTCGCTACCGCACTTCAGTTGAACCTTCCACTAATTTCGAATGATAGTAAGATGCATGAACATAAGCCGTGCAAGTTATTTTGGGATTAGTTTGGTAGCCTAATTTCTCAAGTCCAACCCACTTAGCATCGACCCACCTCGGCTTGCTTATTCCAAGGCCTCTGATGCGATAAGCAGCTATTTTGGAGTCAGCGGCAAACTGTAGATCCAGGTGATAAAGGTTTCTTTCATTCAGCAATTCTGTACAAAAATAGGGGACGGGTTTTGAAAATACTTCGTAGGTTTTAAAAGAGCGTCCATTCCAGTTATGCTTGACAGAGACAGGCCACCAGCGATCTGCTTGGCTCTCTATCAGGACCTCTGATAAAAATCCGGCTCTATATCCGGCATTGGAGCGGCTAAGAGATTATTGTCCAAACAAAGACAAAATATAAGTGCAATGGCCTGATATAGGTTCACCCGCATCACCTAATCTTTCTCCCTGGGCATTTTAAACCCAAAACTCACATTAGGCCCCAGCTCCACCACCGCCAACAACACGGTCGATGCCAGTAGAGGTTGCCAGACCACGGGGATCAGAGCCTGCAATATCTTACCAGGCAAGACGGTAACAAACATATTTCGTATCTCTTGCGACGATACATCTAAAAAATACATGTACCACCCCTGCTGCACCGCCAGAGGGCACATCCACATGCCAATAAAAATCAAATACGTAGGCACATACATAGGCCCACGCTCTTTCAAAAATCTCAAGATGCCGCGAGATTTGATATTCACAACCACTCTTCCAACTCCTGCGGCAGAGCCAATCTCCAATCCGGCCCACCCATTTTTTCCAATTCTTTCTGCCACCTCATGGACTCATCGAGCTTTCCCATCTCACGATACAAAAGCACCAACTTGGCATATATCTCCAGAGCCACATTGCTATAGGGGCCCTCATGCACACTCACAATTTCTTTCATGCCTTGCAGCAGCTCCAGTCGGGCCTTGTACAGGTGCTCACGACCATCCATCGCTGCATCGAGATAGCTAAAAAATACCTCGCATTGCTTGGTATAACCAATGGTGCCAAACCGATGCAAAAATCCACCGGTGATATTTTGCATTTTTTCTAGGTTTTGCAAGATATTACCCTTTTCCATCAATCTATCCATCATGCGATCCACATCAGCATCACGCGCTGAGACAAAGTCTGGCGTGTGCTTGCTCGGCAAGCGCAGCGTCTCGATAGACAGAGGGGTGGAGCCGACTTCTCTTGGTCGCGCTTCTTGCAATGGTTTGCGCAGATGGAGCCAAAAATAATCCGTATTGCCGCTATGCTCCCCCTCGTACTCGTCAAACAAGAGCTTGCAGCCATCGACAAACTGCTTTGCCGCCTCAAAATTGTTGGTATGCCACAACATCTCAGCAATGGCGTGAGCCTGCCGCACCATCGAGCTAGGGCCATTGTACCGAGCGATCCGCACCTGGCAGCGGCTTTGCTCCCAGCTTCGAAACCAGTCCATGAGCGCGGTTCCATAGCCTGTGCGATCGTTTTGCAAGACAAATAACAACATACGCATAGCGATCAAGGCCGATCTAGCCCCACTGTCAAATCCTCCGATCTGCGCCAGATCTCGAGCCCCTACTACACACACATTATGCAGTCGACCGATCTCCGCCAGCCAGGCATCGGCCCCCGACTCCGACGTGGCTTTTTGCAAACACCACAGACCATCCACCAACAGCCCATGCATAGCCATCGCGATCATCGCTGCATCGCGGCGATTGCCGTGCATGTCTCCGCATTTTTCTGCATATTGCACCACAGCCGTAGCGATAGTCTCCATGGTTTTTACATACGCGGCAGGCTGATTGACGAGCAGCTCCTGCATCGCTCTGGCCAGATCGTCATACCTTTGCACATCAGCTGCAAAAACCACATCACGCTCAGCTATCCGCCTCAAGCCATCACGCGTCGCCTGCCGCTCCCCTGCCTCGCGCTCCACCTCCGATGGCTGTCTGGCGACATCATCCAGCCGTCGCTTTTTGCTGGTGACTTCCAACAGCTTAAACAACCTGTTATTGCGCTCCTGCATCGCAAAACGCGCGTCCTGGTCCAACAAGAGCTGCACTGCCCGATCGTAGACTATATGCGCACGCGCATCATCATCGATACTCCGCAGATGCTCCTGCACCCTCTCGTAAAACAAGGCCATCATAGCGCTCTCAACCTGACTGGTCTTGCCGCGCTTGGCGCGTGACTTGTGCCCCGCCCGCGGTATCAGATAATGTTCCAGTCGCTCCAAATAGCCTTCGCCTGATCCGCCGCTCTCCCGCTCCAACAGGCACAAATCTAGCAATGGCTCGATAGCAAGAGTGTCATCCAGATCGTGCCGGCTCTCGATGACGTGCACGTAGGACTTGAGCAGGTCGCCAGCAAGAGCAAACTGCCGCAGGTCCACCAGATAGGACAGAGTGCGATGGATGGCGGGCAGGTTTTTTTCTTGTATAGATGGCAACAATACCACCAGCTCCTCACCCAGAGTGGCCAGGACAGCCGATATCGCATCCTCGCTCGCATCATCATCGGCAGACTCGAGAGCTCGCAAGCTATCCTGCATCTCAAAACAAATGGCATCGATGCGTTGTACTGCTCTGGATTGCTTGAGATGCGCCGTCCGCTCGTGCACGCTAAAAGTGTCTATCAGCTCGGCCAAACGCGCCCTGAGTCGAGGGTAGCTAGGCGTAAGCACATCGTGCAAAAGCTGCGCGACCTCCAGCAGATGCCAGCTCGATCGCGCCAAAAGGAGACTCCGCAAGCGATAAGCATCATATGCATATCTGGCCGCATCATCTTGGCCTGCCAAAATCGCCAGGCGCGCCTGCAGCATACGCACGCTGGAAATGCTGCAGTTTTGATTGCCGTATTGAGGAAAGATCTCCAAAAAATCGAGATCATCAAGATCGAGGCGGCTCAAATAATCAAATGCGGCTGCCGACATCTGTTGTAATAAAGGCAGAGCCACGTCACCGTCGACATCGCCTTTTTGCAAGGCCTTGCGACCATTATCCGCCAATCTGTAATAAGCCAGAGCCGGGCTAAACACGTTATCATGCGGCGCCGGGCGTGAGTTCGGATCGAGAGGATAAGCCTCCCGCAATCTCCCTGCCTCCAATAAATGCATGGTGCCGCCAAACATCCCCATATATTTTTCTGCCACATCAGCCGCGCCCGACCGCCTCAAGACCGCCAGGTCATCGATAAGGTCCGCCACCTGTGGCTCCTCGTACATATATCTGAGCGTCGCAAACTGCCCGGCAAAATACTCAGCACAAGTCTTAAAGTCTCCCAGTGCCATCAGATCGAGAGCCTGCCCTCGATCCGGATTGTGCAGATCCAGCAATTTTTTGCTACGTGCGACCCCGTACAGACCCAAATGATAGGCAGCATTGTCCTCGAGGCGCTGCGGTGGCACTACTTGCTGGATAAATTGATCCACAAGGCTCAATCGCGCATGCGCCGACAGTCTCAACCCCGTCTCAGCTATAGGGTGGCAGAGGATGTACTCTTCACGCGCGCCAAGTGGTGTCGCCACGCGCACACGGCCCTTGCGGTTGTCCGGCGAAGAGATCAAGGCCTCGACCGCCTCATCCGTCAAACCCAGGAGCACGACATCATCGACAGCCAGGACGATCTTATCGCCCTCCCTCGAGCTCCCGGCGTAGCGGCCAGGCAGCATCCACGCCGCGCCACCCTTGCGATCGACGGCTCGATACAAAGGCAACCTGTAATGCATTTGCTTTGCATTAGGACCAGGCATCCCAGCCGGTTTATTAAAACGCTCAGCCATGCCCGGCCTCCCATTTATGACGACATGAGACACCCGGCCACCCACCTCTTATAAACTGCCCCGCCGGCACATATTTCTAAACTGTTTTGGCTGTTTTCATGCAGCTTTGGAGTCAAAAAGATATACTGGGTCGCGACCGTGATAAGCCCCTAAACCAGCAAACACAGCCGTTTGCGCAAATGCGAGGTCAAAATGACAGCAGCCGCTTCTGCTAACAAGTCCACACTCCTTGACAAAAAACCACTTACCAAGGATGAAATGGCCAGGATGCACGCCTACTGGCGCGCCGCCAACTATCTCTCCGTCGGACAGATCTATCTGCTCGACAATCCACTGCTCGAGCAGCCGCTCACGCTCGAGCATGTCAAACCTCGCCTGCTGGGACATTGGGGCACATCTCCCGGTCTCAACTTTATCTATGTGCACGTCAATAGACTGATCAAAAAACACGATCTCGATGCCATTTATATTGCCGGCCCCGGACACGGCGGACCCGCTCTGGTAGCCAATACTTACCTCGAAGGCACATACAGCGAGATCTACCCTCTTATATCGCAAGACAAAGAGGGGATGCAAAAATTATTCAAGCAGTTTAGCTTTCCCGGTGGCATCCCGAGCCACGTCGCACCAGAGACGCCAGGATCGATCCACGAAGGCGGCGAGCTAGGCTATGCGCTCGTGCATGGCTATGGCGCCGTACTCGACAATCCAGACCTCGTCGCTATCACTGTAGTGGGCGACGGCGAGGCCGAGACCGGGCCTCTGGCCACCAGCTGGCACTCCAACAAGTTTATCAACCCGGCACGCGACGGCATCGTCTTGCCGATCCTGCACCTCAATGGCTACAAGATTGCCAATCCCACCGTACTGGCTCGGATGAGTGACAAAGAGCTAGAGGCCTTATTTACTGGCTATGGCTACAAGCCGTACTTTGTCGAGGGCCACGAGCCGGACGCCATGCACCAGTTGATGGCAGCCACCCTCGATGCATGCATGACCGACATCGCCATTATCAAATCCGATGTAGCCAAAAATGGCTTCAATAGCCGCCCCTCCTATCCGATGATCATCATGCGCACACCAAAGGGCTGGACAGGCCCTGCAGAAGTCGACGGCATCAAGATCGAGGGCACGCACAGAGCGCACCAGGTGCCGCTATCCGAGCTAGCTACCAAGCCTGAGCACTTGCAGATGCTGGAGCAGTGGATGCGCAGCTACAAGCCAGAGGAGTTGTTTGACGACAATGGCGCTCTCATCCCCGAGCTCAAGGAGCTGGCCCCAACAGGCAATCGCCGTATGAGTGCCAACCCTCATGCCAACGGCGGTTTGCTCTTGCGCGACCTGCGCATGCCAGACTTTAAAAATTATGCCGTGCCCGTCGAGCGACCCGGACTTGCCACCGCCGAAGCCACCAGACAACTCGGGTATTTTCTCCGCGATATCATGAGAGAAAACGAGGACCACAGCAACTTTAGAGTATTTGGTCCAGATGAGACAGCCTCCAACAGATTGTCCGGAGTCTTTGAAGAAACCGGCAAGATCTTTGCAGACGAGATACTCGCTACTGACGAGCATCTGACTCGTGACGGACGTGTAATGGAAGTCCTGAGTGAGCATATGTGCCAGGGCTGGCTCGAGGGTTATTTGCTCACGGGCAGGCATGGTTTCTTTTCATGCTACGAAGCCTTTATCCATATCATCGACTCGATGTTTAACCAGCATGCAAAATGGCTCAAGGTCTGCAATCACATTGGATGGAGACGACCTATAGCCTCGCTCAACTATCTGCTCACCTCGCACGTATGGCGTCAGGATCACAATGGCTTTAGTCATCAAGACCCTGGCTTTATCGATCATGCCTGCAACAAAAAAGCAGATATCATCCGCGTCTATCTGCCTGCCGACGCCAATACCTTGCTTGCTGTGAGCGATCACTGCCTGCGTAGTCGCAACTTTATCAATATCATCGTCGCCGGCAAGCAACCCGCTCCGCAATGGCTCGATATCGATGCCGCGCACAAGCACGCAGCAGCAGGCATTGGTATTTGGGACTGGGCCAGCAACGATCAGGGCGGCGAGCCCGATGTGGTAATGGCTTGCGCTGGCGATGTGCCGACGCTCGAGACCCTGGCCGCAGTCGATATATTGCGCCAAAATCTGCCCGACCTCAAGATCCGCGTGGTCAATGTCGTAGACCTGATGACCTTGCAACCGGAGAGCGAGCACCCGCACGGTCTCACCGATCGTGATTTTGACTCGATCTTTACCCGTGACAAACCGGTCATCTTTGCCTATCACGGTTACCCATGGCTCATCCACCGCCTCACATACCGTCGCACCAACCACAACAATTTTCACGTGCGTGGCTACAAAGAAGAAGGCACCACCTCGACTCCATTTGATATGGTCGTGATGAATCAAATCGATCGTTTTCACCTGGCGAGCGATGCCATCAATCGCATCCCCAAACTGCATTATGTCGCTGCCAGAGCCAAGCAGATGCTGCAAAACAAATTGATCGACCACAGGGAGTACATCCAGCAGCGCGGTGAAGACCTGCCCGAGGTGGCCAATTGGAAATGGCCGTACTAAGCAGTTTTTATCGTTTATTTAAATCGTGCACAAAAAAGCAAGGAGAGAGACCAGGCCATGACTAAAGGCAATACCCCGGAGCAGGATCTGACAAACGTCGAAGACGTGAGGACAGGCACGAGCGTTACGACGATCAGACGCGCCCTGGCCAACCACCTGCTCTATACGCAAGGGAGATTTCCCGAAGTCGCCACCAAGCACGATATCTTTATGGCGGCCGCGTATACCATTCGCGACCGCCTCGTGCACCGCTGGATCAATAGCGTCGAGACTTTTTTAAATAAGCAAGCGCGTGTTGTCTGCTATCTTTCCGCTGAGTTTCTCATGGGGCCTCAGCTCGCCAACAATCTAGTGGCAATGGATCTCTATGACACCATGAAAGAAGCAGTGCACCAATCAGGCCTCGAATTGCGAGACTTGATCGAACAAGAAGAAGAGCCTGGGCTGGGCAACGGTGGCCTTGGCCGACTGGCAGCCTGCTATCTCGACTCTCTGGCGACCCTGGATATCCCTGCCATCGGATACGGTATCAGATACGAATACGGCATTTTTGACCAGGAGATACATGACGGCTGGCAAGTCGAGATCACAGACAAGTGGCTCAAGCTAGGCAATCCCTGGGAAATCGCCCGTCCCGAGCAGACCGTGCCGGTCAAGCTCGGCGGCTACACTCAAGGATACAAGGACGAGCAAGGCCGCTATCGCGTGGTCTGGCATGCCGACTCGATCCTCAATGGCGTACCTCACGACACCCCAGTACCTGGTTACAAGACAAATACCGCCAATACCCTGAGACTCTGGAAGGCAGAGGCTCAGGAGTCGTTCAATTTTCAACAATTTAACGCCGGCGACTATAGCGGGGCCGTACACGACAAGGTCGTCTCCGAAAACCTGACCAAGGTCCTCTATCCCAACGACAATATCTCAGCCGGCAAGGAGCTGCGTCTCAAGCAGCAGTATTTCTTTGTCTCGTGCTCCTTGCAAGACGCCATCCGTATGCATCTGCAAGCCGGCGGCAATATCAAAAATCTGCACGAAAAATATGCGTTTCAAATGAACGACACTCACCCGTCGATCGCCGTAGCAGAGCTGATGCGCCTTTTGGTAGACGAACACAATCTCACCTGGGAGCAGGCCTGGCATATCACCACCAGATCTTTGGCCTACACCAACCACACCCTGCTACCAGAAGCCCTCGAGCGTTGGCCGGTCGATCTCATCAAAAATATCCTGCCGCGTCACATGGAGATCATCCTCGAGATCAATAGACGCTTTCTCGACTTTATCAAGACCAAGTACCCGCAAAACCCCGGTCTGCTCGAGCGCGTCTCGATCATTGACGAGTCGGGTAGTCGCTATGTGCGCATGGCCAATCTCGCCTGCGTCGGCAGCTATGCGATCAATGGCGTAGCGGCATTGCATACCGAGCTCTTGGAAAAAGAAGTCCTCAAGGACTTTTACATGATCTGGCCCGAAAAATTTAGCAACAAGACAAACGGTGTAACGCCGCGTCGCTTTATGGCCGTGTCCAATCCGGAGATGACCAAGCTCATCACTACCAAGGTCGGCCCCAACTGGCTGATGGAGCTCAAAGAGCTCAAGGCTCTCGAAGCCTTCGCTCAAGACAGCGCATTTCAAGACGAATGGGCCTTGATCAAGCGCAATCGCAAGATCAAATTGGCCAGCTATCTCGAGAGACACTGCGGCGCCAAGGTCGATCCCGACTCGATCTTTGATGTACACGCCAAGCGTCTGCACGAGTACAAACGCCAGCACCTCAATGTCCTCAACATCGTCCACCTGTACAACCAGCTCAAAAACAATCCTGGCATGACTATCACGCCGCGGACATTTTTGTTTGCAGGCAAAGCCGCTCCCGGCTACTACATGGCCAAGCTCATCATCAAGCTGATCACCTCGGTCGGCGCGATGATCGACAATGATCCAGCCATCAGTCAGCAGATGAAGGTCGTCTTTATCCCTGACTTCAACGTGCGTCTTGGACAGGTCCTTTATCCAGCCGCTAATCTATCAGAACAGATCTCCACTGCCGGCAAGGAAGCCTCCGGCACAGGCAACATGAAGTTTGCCTTGAACGGCGCTCTCACCGTAGGCACCCTCGATGGTGCCAACATCGAGATGCTGGACTACATCGGTAAGGAAAACTTTTTCCTCTTTGGCCTCACTGCCCAAGAAGTGACCGCGATGAAATCAGAGGGCTACAACCCTCGCCAGATCTACAATACCAATGACGACCTCAAGGCCGTCATCGACCTCATTTCATCCGGCCATTTCTCCTATGGTGATACAGAGCTCTTTAAACCGATCGTGGATAGCCTGCTCGATCGCGACGAGTTTATGCTCCTCGCTGATTTTGCCGACTATGTCAGGGCGCAAAAACAAGCAGGAGACAACTATCTCGATCAACGCGACTGGACGCGCAAATCGATCCTCAACGTCGCGCGGATGGGCAATTTTAGCTCCGACCGCTCCATCCAGGAATATTGCGACGATATCTGGCATGTAAAGCCGGTCAAGGTCTCCCTCGATCACTATCTGCCTGCCAATGCGATCTTGCAGTTTTAGTTTTAGCTGTAGCTTGCGACCATAAACACATATAAACCGAGCGTGGCCTTCACAAACTTTTCAAACAAAAGAGTTTTGAAGGCCGCGCACGGGAATATAGCTGTACTAAACTAGACTCTCTAATCGGATGCCTTTGCAAAAACCCCTTACTATGACCAAACACATTTTTGCCGCTGCCAGATTGCAATCGCTCTTGATTGCCTCCTCCATGCTGGTCTCCTCTACCCTGATGACATCATGCGCTCAGAGTCCCGAGCAGGCTCGCAAGCACAGACAG
>Ga0233436_1003588_pt1 | contig 10026 bp, 10 predicted proteins | sample SI_122_August201_2_FD_182723 | JGI IMG/M metagenome (GOLD analysis project Ga0233436, IMG submission 182723) | Seawater microbial communities from Saanich Inlet, British Columbia, Canada - SI_122_August2016_150_MG | ecosystem: Environmental > Aquatic > Marine > Inlet | place: Canada: British... | reverse complement strand
AGGAGAGTCGATTGTTTCACTCTTTTTTGTATTCAGAATGATTTGTACATCAGAAAGATCTATACTTTTTATACATCTTCTCAGAAGATCAAAGGGTTTATAACGAATAGTAAGTGTGTTACATTCAAGTGTAAATTGTTTCTGATCACTAAACCCTTTTACACTGATTTGCTTCAACTGAAAATCGGAAAAAATGTTCAGATGGATGTCTGCAATATTGATATCGAAATTAGTGTTTGCTTTGATCTGACGTTCAATAACGTGTGTTAGCGTCCCTCTATTTACGAGAAAGACAATGGTGGATGTGGCAGTTAATATGGTGGTAAAGATTGCGAAAAGTATAATGGCTATTTTGACCGAAAGCTTTCGCATAAGTAGCCTTTGTGTTGACGTAGGGGCAATCTAAGAATTGCCCCTACGTTTGGATGTGCTTAATGTAGTGTAGTGGTTGTTTGTGAGGCACTAATAATTATCAAAAGCTTCATTAAGAGATTATTGTGCTCCTATTAACCCTTTATATATAGTAACCTCGCGCATGGCTTTCTTCTTCATCTCTTCATCTTTGTCCGTAAGCCCCTTATTCCAGTATGCAAAACCCAGATTACTGTGAGCGTCGGGTAGTGTAGGGTTAATCTCTATCGCCTTTTTAAGGATGGTAATGGCGTCATCAAACATTTTCTTCTCACAATAGACCAGTCCCATATTACTATATGCATCCGCAAATTTTGGATCAATACCAATAGCAAGTTCATACTCCTCCATTGCCTCGTCAAGCTTACCCTGTTCATAGTAGACAAAACCCAGATTAAGGTGCGCTGTCTTGAATTGTGGATCAATCTCTATTGCCTTTTTAAGTTCGGCTACAGCATCATCCAGCTGTCCCATGCTGAAATAGACGCTTTCAAGGTAGCAGTGAATTTCGGGATCTTTTTTTTCCAGCTCCAGGGCTCTTTTGAACTCTCCAAGCGCTTCATTCAGCAGGCCTGTTTTGTAATAGGAGCGTCCGAGGTATTTATGTGCATCCACATTGTCAGGGTCTATCTTCAGCACCTGTTTCAGTGTACCGACACTCTCTTCATACATGTTGCGTTCGGTGTAGACGAGGGAGAGGTTGATACGTGCTTCAATGGCATCCGGTTTCAGCTGTATTGTTTTCTGGTACTCTGATATTGCATCATTGAACTTCATCTTCTGTTCGTACAGGACACCGAGATTAAAATGTGTGTCTGCGTCGTCCTGGTTGGCGATAACTTTCTCGTTGTATGCAATAATTTTCTTATCTATTTCCTTAAGTTCTGTTTCTGTTTTTCCAATCTGGCTTGCAAGGTCTTTTGTTGAGAGTTCTGTTCCCTCGTGCGCATAACCGGTAGTGAAGGTGATGCATGCAATTGCTAGAGCCATGCAAGAGATTGATAGATATTTTCTCATAGATTAGTTTCCTATAGTTTATTGTTTAGTTAATTAATAATTTTAATGTGATGCTCCACCCATTATTTTCGCCTGTTTTGCGTCTTTCTCTTTCATTAACTCCTCGAACTTTTTAAATTCGTTGTCAGCATCTTTTGATTTCCCCTGCATCAGGTAGATGACTCCGAGGTTGTTATGCGGCTGTGGAAATTCTGCGTCAATAGCTATCGCATTCTCAAATGCGGCAATGGCTTCATCGTGTTTCTCTAATTTCATCAGGGCCATTCCGATCTCATCATACGCAAGTGCGGAAAGGGGGTTTAATTCGATTGCTTTGTTGAGTTCTTCTATTGCCAATTCAAATTCGTTGTCGTATCTATAAGTAATTCCGAGGTTTATATAGCTTTGCGGGTTGGCAGGATCAAGCTCTGCCGCTTTTTTATAAGCATCGATTGCACCGTCTATCATGCCTTGTGTATAGTAGGCACGTCCCAGGTAATTATATACTTTGACCATCTTAGGATTAATTTCTACTGCCTTCTCCCATGCCTGAACTGCCAGGGTAAAGTTTCCCTCTTTTATCGCATCAATGCCGAACGTATAATAGTCTTCCGCATCTGTACCCAGATTTGGAAGCTTGGCTACTGGTTTTTTCTCAACCGGTGCTTCAACTTTCACCTCTGTCGGTGCAACAGCCACTTCCGGTGTTTCATCATTTCCGCATCCATTTATTAAGAGTGCCGCCACTATCAGGCAAGCAATTGGATAGAGATTTGTTAGTTTACAGATGTTTTTCATGTGCTTTCCTTTTGTAAAAAAATTATTGTAAATGTTACAAGTTATTGACTATTTTGCATTAGTTATTATGTCATACGCTGAGCCATAAAGTTTGCGATATCCCTGAAGACTGCTTTATTGTCAGTTGGTATCTCATCGATTATATCATAAGTCTGTTTTATTAAATCATCGGCGTACACTTGTGCATGTTCTATAGCGCCATGTTTATTATAAATATTCAGAACAGATTGTACATCATCATCAGTTGTCTCTTCTCTCTGTTTCGTCATTATTTCGATAAGTGATGCTTTGTCGTCATCATTTGCTATCTCTAATGTATACGCATATAAGAAGCTGGCTTTTCCCTCTTTAATATCTGATCCGATAACTCCTCCGCGTCCTTTGCCTACCGTTAAATCAATCAGATCGTCTTTTATCTGGAATGCAGGCCCCATTAACTTACCTAACGCCCAGATCTTATCTATAGTTCCCTCAATATTTCCTGATGCTACTACGGCACCTCCGACCATTCCACAGGCGAGATAATACCCCGTTTTCAGTCTTACAAGTTCAAGGTATTTTTCAACGGTATAATCCGTAGCTCCTCTTGCATTGATATCCAGTGCCTGGCCCTCTACCGTTTTTTCGTACGTTAGATTGAATATCTCTAAGAGCTTCAACTTTCTGTCTGATGGTATCTGACTTATTAGAATACAGTGGTATGCCCGTGCCAGTAGATAATCACCTGCATTGATAGCATTGGCGACACCATATTTGACCCATACGGTTGGTTGATCGCGTCGCATAGTATCTTCATCTTCTATATCATCATGCAGAAGAAACATATTGTGTAGGATCTCTATAGCCAGTGCGAAATGGAGCGCTTCATCCGGGTTGCCGCCCAGCTCCTCGCACGTAATCAGACATATAGCGGGTCTTATGCGTTTTCCTCCAGTTCTCAGATGATGCCATATCGGTTCGCTTAAATAGTCATCTCTATCCGGGGGAATGATCTCTTTGAGTAGATCATCAATCTTTTTACCATATGTTTTTATAGATTCTTCTATGTTTGTCTGCATTCAATCAATTCCTAAATTCTTCAATATGTTTCATTCTATGCTCGACCCATGAATTCACCCGTACGTGTATCAATCTTTACCATTTCATCGGTATTTACAAAAAGTGGCACTTTGGTTACATAGCCTGTTTCCAGTGTTGCCGGTTTGAATACATTTGTTACTGTATCACCTTTTGTGCCCGGATCTGTCTCTGTAATCTTCAATGTGACAGTGGATGGAAGTTCTATTCCGATTGCATTATTATTGTAAAGCGAAACCGATACTTTGGAGTTTGGCGCTAGATAAGACATTGCGTCTCCAAGTACCTCCTTTGAAAGAAAAACCTGCTCGTAGCTTTCTGTGTCCATAAAGCAATAGTTGTTGCCTTCCTGATATAAATATTCCATGTCACAGCGATCCACAAATATATCTTCCACCTTATCTGATGGCCTAAAACGTTTTTGTGTGACATTGCCCTGTTTTAAACTTTTTATGCTTACCTGCATATGAGCACGTCCCTTGCCTGGGGTGACGTGATTAAAGCCGGTTACCGTATAAAGTTCTCCGTCAATCTTTACAACCAGTCCTTTTCGCATATCTATTGCATTTATCAATTGAATAGCTCCTTAATAAAGTTGTTACACAAATTCCATCATTACTGAGTCTGCTACAGACAGGCCTTTTCTTGTTAACTTAACTCTTTCGTCATCGAAGTTGATTAGGCCTGCTTGTGTAAGATTATTTAATTGTTTTTCAAAAAGTTCGTTTAAATCAAAACCGGATCTTTGAGTGAATTCTTTTTTTGATATTCCTGATGTCATTCTCAACGCCATAATGAGTATTTCAGATGCACGCTGCTTCTGAGGTAATTTCTCAGAAAAGCATTTTAACCTCTTCTTTGATATAGATGAAGAGGTGTACTCTTTTACGCTCTTTATATTACAGTATCGTTCGCCATTAACATAGGAAAATGCTCCGGCGCCTATTCCGATGTATTCCCTGTTTTCCCAGTAGACGGTATTATGCCGACACTCTTTATCCTGCTTTGCAAAATTTGATATCTCGTAATGATTATAACCTTTGTCACAGAGAAAATCATTTGTGTATTCGTACATTTTAAGCTCATCCTCTTCACTTAATTTCTGAAGGGTTCCGGAATCCGTCATCTCAACAATTGGTGTTCCCTGTTCATAAATAAGACAATAGGCAGAGATGTGTTCCGGATCCAGCTTGCAACATTCTCGTAAGTCTTTCTTCCACTCGTTTAAGGTTTGAGCAGGATAGCCGTAAATGAGATCAATACTGATATTATTGAATCCTTTCTCTCTTAAGTTAAGAAAAATATCTTTTGCTTCATTTGCAGAGTGGATTCGTCCGAGAAGTTTCAAATATCTGTCGTTAAAGGATTGAATACCAATACTGATCCGGTCAACATGGCTGTTTTTCATGATGATGGCTTTTTCGTCGCTCAATGTGCCCGGGTTTACCTCAATAGTATATTCTTTGAGATTGGGGACATCGACGTGTTTGGAGATCATATTCAACAGTCTGTCTAGTTGCGTCTCGTTTAGAACAGTTGGTGTGCCACCACCTATAAAAATAGTCTTAAAGGAGTGCTTTCCGGTTGCCGATTGAAGTTCCTGTTCAATAGCTTGTAGATACTCATCAATTATTTGTGACTTTGTTACAATTGAGTTGAAATCACAATATATGCATTTGCTTATGCAAAATGGAATGTGAATGTACAGAGAAGGTATATGATGTTGAATAATCACTGCTGGGCCTAATTGTTTTTGAACTCTTGCCTGACCAATGGAACAAACATACATTGAAAGAGCTCTTCCTTTATTAATTTTCCTTTTACTTTTGTAGCCCTGACTAAAGTTTGTACGTCAGTGCCACCTATAGGTATTATAATCTTTCCTTTTTCTGCAAGTTGTTTAATAAGTGGTTCAGGTATATCGAAAGTTGCTGCGGCCACTATTATACCGTCAAAAGGAGCTTCTTCTTCGTAACCTACACTCCCGTCAGCAATATGAAGCTTTACTCTGTCTCCATAGCCTAACTCCTTCATCTTTGCCATCGCCTTGTGTGCCAGTTGTGCCCTGACCTCAACAGTATAAACTTTTTCGTGTATTTCTGCAAGAAGTGCAGTTTGATAGCCGGAACCGGTACCCACTTCAAGGATCCGGTCTCCCTTCTTAATTGAAAGCGCCTGGATCATATATGCAACGATATACGGTTGAGAAATAGTTTGATTCTCTTCAATTGGCAGAGGCCTGTCGTCGTAAGCTCTGTCCCAAAGATCTGCAGGTAGGAATTCGTGTCTGGGGACTTCTGCCATAGCTCGGAGTACTTCCTTATCTACAATATCTCTGGCTATTAATTGAGTTTTTACCATCTGCTCCCGTTTTTCCTTAAAAGATGAGTCTGTAGAAACCATATTTTTTAAGAATTTTTTTATTGTGTACATCAAATTTAAACTGCCAGCTGATTTCTTGAGCCTTCACTCATTTCTCTTTTAATTATCTCTTTGTAATAATTAATTCTTGTTGTAGGGTTATCGAGTTCCCCGCTGAAACGTTTCTCTGCATTATTATAAATAAGTTCAACCGGTATCTCTTTAATGTTGAGTCCTAATTTCCAAGCCTGCATCCACAATTGCAGAGGCATGCCGTAGCCTTCTTCAGTCAGCTTCATTTCCTTAATTGCATCAGTTTTATACGCCTTAAAACCACAAAATGAGTCTGTTAACTCAAGCGTTGTTGTCTCATTCAGTATTCGGGTTATCTCCATATTTATTGCGTATCTGTCTGGTGGAATTTGTGGATTTAATTTATTGGCTTGTACCAGGTATCTTGATCCTGAGACAATATCATAGTTTGATATTTGAGCCAGGAAGATCTGCACTTCATCCGGTATATGTTGACCGTCGCAATCCATTGTAATTATGCTGTCGTAGCCATTTGAAATTCCGTATTTGAATGCGTCAATAATTGTCTGTCCATAGCCACGATTTTTCTCATGGATGATAGTGTTTATATTTTTAATATCTGACAATTGATCTTGCGTGCCATCTGTAGACCCGTCGTCTATAACCAGTATGTCTAAATCGTATTTTTTTATTTGCGAAATAATAAAACCGATATCTTTTTTTTCGTTGTAGGCTGGTAGTGCTATGAGTGTATTCATGGTTAAAAATTTTGTACTGAAAGTGACAAACTTATAATCTTTTCAATCTTATAATGTAAACAATTTAAATCAAGAAAAATATACACATGGGAAAGAGTGTACGGGAATCATAGATTATAGCATGCAAACGTGTATTTTTTGCTTGACAATAATTAAGTCGCATGATACAAGCCACTTATAGTGTGGGAGAGAGTGTAAAGAGTACTGACGATTGCGACTTAATTATTGTTCGAGCTTTTACAATTTTAGAAGGAGGAAGTTTCTATGGCTGCTAAAAAACCAGCTAAGAAGACGGTTAAAAAAACAGTTGTTAAATTATGGACAAAGGCAGAATTGAGTACGTTGAAAAAAGAGTATCCGAAAAGTGATACACAGAAACTTGCGAAGAAACTTAAGAGGACGTTGGAAGCTGTTCGTTTCCAGGCAAAAAAGCATGGTCTGAAAAAAACAAAAACATATATGCAGTCTTTATATAAAGCAGCCAGTAAGCCAGCGAAGAAAAAGGTAGTAGCTAAGAAGAAACCGGCAGCGAAGAAAAAGGTAGTAGCTAAGAAGAAACCGGCAGCGAAGAAAAAGGTAGTAGCTAAGAAGAAACCGGTAGCAAAGAAAAAGGTAGCGGCTAAGAAGAAACCAGCAGCTAAGAAGGTAGTTAAGAAAGCTACAAAGAAAAGGGCCGCTTGCAAGAAAAAGCGTTAATTGTAATCAGTAAATGGTAGAGCTAAAGAGAACGGATTTATCAGTAAGGGCGGAACGCGCAATACTACTTTACACGTTATTGCATAAAGACAAAAATGATGAGGCTCCCCTTGAAGAACTTAAAAGCTTAGCTGAAACGGCGGGAGCAAAAGTATTGGATAGCGTTGTGCAGAGAAGGAGGAAGGTGGATCCTTCTCATTACATAGGTAAGGGAAAAGTTTCTCAATTAGCTGAACTGTGCAAAGACAAAGAGATAGACGTTGTGATCTGCGATGATGATCTTGCTCCCGCACAAGTTAGTAATTTGGAGAAGATCATTGATACGAAGGTGATTGACAGGAGTGAACTGATCCTGGATATTTTTGCCGCGAGAGCGAAAACGGCTCAGGCAAAATTGCAGGTTGAACTGGCACAACTCGAATATACAAGACCCCGCTTGAAGAGGATGTGGTCCCATCTTTCCAGGATAGAAGGGGGCATAGGAACCAGAGGACCCGGGGAAAAGCAGTTAGAAGTGGACAAGCGGTTGGTGTCAAAAAGAGTACTGACTTTGAAGAAAAGGCTCGCGCAGGTAACCGACCGTAGGAAGAGACAGGCAAAGTCAAGAAAAGAGCACACAACCGTTTCCCTGGTAGGATATACAAATTCTGGTAAGTCAACCTTAATGAATAGATTGACCGAAGCCGGAGTACTTGTTGAAGATAAACTTTTTGCCACCCTTGACACAAAAACCAGTATATGTGACCTGGGAAATGGCAGAAAGGTTATCTTAAGCGACACCGTAGGGTTTATTAGAAAACTTCCCCACCATTTAATCTCATCATTTGAAGCAACCCTCGAAGAAGTAATATGGGCTGATTTCCTGCTACATGTTGTTGATGTCAGCTCTCCTGACGTAATTGAACAGGTTAAAGCAGCTAATAATGTTCTCAAGGAACTTGACTGTAGCAAGAAACCCTCAATAATGGTTCTCAATAAAGTAGATGTATTGAAAAATTCATCAATCGTTACTTTTTTCCAAAGCAAATATGACAATGTAGTAACTATTTCTGCGCTTAACGGAAATGGTCTGGAAAAGCTGAAACAGGAGATTGTTAGTTTCGCAAATAGGGGCGTTACGGAGATTAAACTAGAATGTGCTGCCAGTGATGGGAAATTGCTGGCATATATTTATGAACATAGCCAGGTTCTGAAACGTACCTTTGTAAATTCTGGTGTTAATTTCCATATTATGATTAATGAGAAAAATCTATCGAAATTGTATCAATTGGGTGAGGGGCACTTCAAGGTTACTCAGCTTTCGTGAACCTGAACGTCGCTTTGCGAATTGATATGTAAATATAACTAATCAGCTATTGGTAGATTCACTTCACTTCCTGCCCATGGCATGAAGTGAAGCCTGATCCACAGTTGTTTTATAGAAAATCAATTCCGATTAGGTTTCGGCGTAGTAGGAGTTGAAGGTGGTAGTATCGGAAAAACAACTGAAGGTTGATCTCCGGTCAAAGTTCGTAAGAATGCCACAATTTTGTTTGTTTCACCGTCAGTAAGTTTTAGTCCCAATTGATATTCCGCCATGATATTAACTGCCTCGTTTAAATCCCATGTGCTTGCATCGTGGAAGTAGGGAGCTGTAAGTTCAATATTTCTCAACAGCGGAACTTTGAAAACGTATTTGTCTTTCTCGCTTTTTGTTACGTTGTATCTGCCAAGCGTATGGGTATCTTTGTCATACGGTTTTGCCATTCCAAATTTCTGATAGGAGTTTCCTCCTACACCGACACCGTTGTGACAGGCAATACAGCCTTTCTTCTTGAATAAATCATATCCTTCTTTTTCCGAATCAGAAATTGAATTGTCATAGTCTTTCAGCCACATGTCAAATCTTGAGTTTGGTGTGGTCAATGTCTCTTCAAAAGCAGCTATAGCATCGGTGACCTGATCTATATTGATTTTTTCATTTCCATACATCTCTTCCAATCCGTATATTTCACTAAACCATTGTACGTACTCAGGTATTGATTGCAAAATACTAACTGCCAGCTCATGGTTTGAACCCATTTCAAGGGGGTTCGCTATTGGGCCTCCAGCCTGATCTTTTAGATCCTTAGCGCGACCATCCCAGAATTGTGCCAGATTTAACTTTGAATTCAGAACGGTAGGTGAGTTTATAGGCCCCAAAAACCATTTGTGCCCGATAGAGCTGGGTAAATTATCTGCACCGCCGGTTGAGAGGTTATGACAGGAATTACATGTGATCCATCCCGATTTGGACAATCGTGGCTCAAAGAATAATTTTTTTCCTAATTCTACCTTTGTTCTATTGAAGTCAAAGTTAATTGGGATTGGTTGGATGGGTTCATCTGCACGTGCTGATTTAGAACTACCGGACATCCGTCCTCCTCTGCCATAGCCGATCTTAGGTTCAGATTCGTCAGCAATAGCAGGTGATAATATTACAACATTGATAGCTACAAAAGCCAACAAACAGATGATTGTAGTAAATTTGCCTATATTCATTTGCTCTCCTTTATGGTTAGCCACAAGAGTATGTATTCTGATTTAGTTAATTTACGGTTTTCAAAAAGTACGGTTTATAAATATAACTTATTTCTATGACAGTAATGATATTTATTGCATTTAAAATTGTCAAGAGCATTTAAGTATGATGCCATAAAATGTCACTGTTATTTTGCGATGTTTGTAAAAAGACCAATCCGATGCCCCATACTGCCAGTACGTATTTTTTGGTAATAAAAAAAGCCTTGAATTTTACTAACCATTGCCCTACTATTCCTTTACCTTTAATGTGTTAGCTCTAATTCGATTGTAGGGAGGAGAGAATGAGAAAAATATTTGTAATGGTCGTGCTCGTTTCATGTATGAGCTTTTTCGT
>Ga0233436_1003567_pt1 | contig 10057 bp, 12 predicted proteins | sample SI_122_August201_2_FD_182723 | JGI IMG/M metagenome (GOLD analysis project Ga0233436, IMG submission 182723) | Seawater microbial communities from Saanich Inlet, British Columbia, Canada - SI_122_August2016_150_MG | ecosystem: Environmental > Aquatic > Marine > Inlet | place: Canada: British... | reverse complement strand
GGTGGTCCGAGCGCCAGGACGACTACGTCCGCACCATGCCTCCGCATGCTGATGGCAAGGATGTGCAGCTGCATTCGGCTATGGAGGTCCTACAAAAATGCATCCTGCAGGACAACAATCAGCAAAAAGGACAATTGGCTCATCAGCCCAATGATGTAAAATAGGCGCGTGAGTATCGACCATCACGATTTTCAAGATGCGAGATCTTCGTTGCACACTCGTGTGCCCGGGGCACACAGCGGATTGACCGTGCTCGGCACCGAGAGAGGCTGCGGCAAGACCGTGCTCATGACAGGCCTGGTCGGCCTGATGCGACAGCAGCACCTGGCAGTCCGGGCGGTCAAGCCTATAGCCTTTGGCCCTCGCGACCGCTGCAACTCCGAAAACAACTTTATCTCATCTGTCACGGCCACCCCCGCCAATTTCCCCCATGTCTTTGCGGCCTCTGCCCGCCACCTCAACCCCGGCAACTGGTCCCAGGCCCTCTCCGTCAGCCTGCACGAGTCTGGCTTTACTGCCGTCGAGCTGCCTGAGTCCTGCGCCTCGCCCCTCATGTTTGAGCGTACAGAGGTCGGCACCATCGCTCACAAATGGCGCGACTGCTCAGACTTTGCCCTGGAGCTGGGCTTTGCCGTCGTGCTGGTGGCCCGCCACAACGAGTTTGCCCTAGAAAAAATCATCATGGCCGTCGAGCACATCCAGCGTAAGGGGCTGACAGTCGCCGGAGCCATCACCTGCGAGACAAAGATGGGCGAGGGCCGCGACCTCGAGGCCACGTACCAGCGCAACGACCTCGACCGTCTTATACGTTCCGCTGTGGGCGTGCCCTACCTTGGCTGCGTCAAATTTAGTCCTTCTATCTCCGTAGTCCGCGTCAATCAAGGCAATCTCATCCGCCTGGTCAACGAGGGCGTGTCTCTCGCCCCAATCTCCCAGGCAACCGGCCTGACCTTATGACAATCGCAGCTCCCAGACAAAAGCTGACCGTCTTTACCATGTCGGATTCGAGTGGCGAGACGGCAGAGGCTGTCGCGCGCGCGGTGATGGTGCAATTTCCGCCGGACACTGTATCTATCTATAGGCTGCCTCAGATCCGCAGCTCCCAGCAGATACCGCAGCTGGTGCGCGAGATCGCGCAAAAGGACCTGGCTATCGTCGCCTATACCCTCGTGCTGCCCGAGTATCGCGAGACTCTCGAAGCCGAGGCCAACAAGCGTCGCATCCCGACCATCGACCTGCTCGGCTCTCTCATGAACCGCGTCTCGCACCTTGCCGACGTACAGCCGCTCTCCCAGCCAGGCCGTCTGCATTTGTTGGACGAGACTTATTTTAAACGCATCGAGGCAGTCGACTTTGCCATCAGATATGATGACGGCAAAAACCACGATGGCATCCTCGAGGCAGACGTAGTATTGGTGGGCGTGTCGCGCACCAGCAAAACGCCCAACTGCATGTATCTCGCGCACCACTACGGACTCAAGGCCGCCAACGTGCCGCTAGTCTATGGAGTGGAGCCACCGCTGAGCCTTTTTAAGATCGACAGCCGCAAAATAGTCGGACTGCAGATCGACCCATATCTGTTGCAAGAGATCAGGAGCAATCGCGCACAGATACTCGGCATGCACAACCAAAACGATTATGCCGACCCCGACCGTATCACCCAGGAGTCACGACAGGCACGCAAGCTCTTTAGGGAGCTCAAATGCCACACAATCGACGTTTCCGCTAAAGCTATCGAGGAGGCGTCGTCGGAGATCTATTTATACCTGAGAGAAAATCAAAAGAGGAGTGAATGATGAAGGATCAAATGCTGGTCGCGACCGAGCAAAAGGCCCGGCTCTACAATTTTGAGCAAGGTTTTGCAGCCTTTGGTGGCGACCGCGAAGCAATGCGCGAGTCACTCGGCGGCAAGGGCGCCGGTCTAAGCGAGATGATCAAATCCGGAGTCAAGGTCCCTCCCGGCCTCACCATCCTCACCACTCAGTGCCGCGCCTACACCGACAATGGTGGCAAAATGCCTGATGGTCTCATGGACGAGGTCTTTGCCGAGCTCGCCCACATCGAGTCCGCACTTGGCCGCAAGCTTGGCGACCTGACCGATCCTCTGCTGCTCTCCGTGCGCTCGGGCGCCAAGTTTTCGATGCCTGGCATGATGGACACCATCCTCAACCTCGGCATGAACGACAAGACCGTCGTCGCCCTCGCCAAATCAACCGGCAATGAGAGATTTGCCTACGACTCCTACCGCCGCTTTATCCAGATGTACGGTAATGTGGTGCTCGACATCAACAAAGACCAGTTTGAAGACATCCTCGACGACCTCAAGGACGAGGCTGGTATCAAATCCGATGCCGACCTCGGCGTAGACCAGCTCAAAAAGCTCATCGAGCAATACAAGGCCCTGGTCCAAAAAAAGACAGGCGCAGCCTTTATCCAGGATACCCGCGAGCAATTGGCCGGCGCTATCGAAGCCGTCTTTAGATCCTGGAACAACCACCGCGCCGTCTATTATCGCAACTTGCACAAGATCGACCACAGGCTCGGCACCGCCGTCAACGTACAGGCCATGGTCTTTGGCAACTACGATGACAACTCGGCCACTGGCGTTTGCTTTACGCGCAACCCCTCCACAGGCGAAAAAAAGCTCTACGGCGAATACCTCGTCAAAGCCCAGGGCGAAGACGTCGTCGCCGGAGTGCGCACTCCCAAGCCGATCGCCGAGATGGCGGCCGAGATGCCCGCGGTATACGAGGAGCTGCTCGCCAACGTCGCCCGGCTCGAAGCCCACTATCGCGACATCCAGGACATCGAGTTTACCGTCGAGCAGGGGCGCCTCTATCTCTTGCAGACGCGCAACGGCAAACGCACCGCACAGGCAGCAGTCAAAGCCGCAGTGGATATGATGGGTGAAAAAATCATAGACAAAGGCGAGGCCCTTATGCGGGTAGAGCCGATGCAGCTCAACCAACTGCTCTTGCCAAGTTTTGATGCCACACAAAAGGAGAAAGCCAAAAAAGATGGCCGCCTCATCGCTCAAGGACTCAATGCCAGCCCGGGCGCCGCGATCGGCAGCATATCCTTTGATCCTGACGAAGCCGAGCGCCTCGCCGCACACGGCCAAAAGATCATCCTCGTCCGCATCGAGACCTGCCCTGACGACATCCATGGCATCGTCCCCGCCCAAGGCGTCATCACCGCTCGCGGTGGCATGACTAGCCACGCCGCCGTCGTCGCTCGCGGCATGGGCAAGCCCTGCGTCGCCGGCTGCGAAGCTCTCAAGATCGACCTCGAACGCGCCACTATGACCGTAGGCGATCGCGTCTACAAGACTGGCGACAAGATCTCCATCGACGGTTCCACCGGCGAGGTTTTTGATGGCGAGATCGAAACCCGCAGCCCTGAGATGTCAGCCGAGTTTGGCACCTTGCTCGGTTGGGCAGACGAGACCCGTCGCCTCAAGATTCGCACTAATGCCGATACCCCCGATGATGCTCGCATTGCTCGCGAGTTTGGCGCTGAGGGCATCGGTCTGTGCCGCACCGAGCACATGTTTATGAGCCAAAAGCGCCTGCCCGTCATGCAAGAAATGATCCTCGCCAATAACGATGCCGAGCGTCAAAAGGCTCTCGACAAACTATTGCCCATGCAACGCGAGGACTTTGCCGGTATTTTTGCTGCGATGGACGGACTCCCCGTCACTATCCGTCTTTTGGATCCGCCGCTGCACGAGTTTTTGCCTCGCATGGAGCAACTGATCGAAGAAATCGCCACCGACCGCGCACTCAAAAAGCAAGGCGACCGTGCGCGCGAGATATTGCTCGACAAGGTCCGCGAGTTGCACGAATCCAACCCCATGATGGGTCTGCGTGGCTGCCGCCTCGGCTTGATGTATCCGCAGATCAATATCATGCAGGTGCGAGCTATATTTGAAGCAGCCATCGAAGTACAAAAGACCGGCAAGCAAGTGCTGCCCGAGATCATGATCCCCTTGATCGGTCACGTCAACGAGCTCAAACTGGCCAGATTGGAGCTCGAGGCTGCGGCCAGAGAGACCATGGAGCGGCTAGGTACGCGGATCGAGTACAAATTTGGCACCATGATCGAAATCCCCAGGGCTGCTCTGACGGCTGCAGAGATCGCGGAGCATGCGGAGTTTTTCTCTTTTGGCACCAACGATCTGACGCAGATGACTTTTGGCTACTCGCGCGATGATGCCGAAGGCAAGTTTCTCCAGCGCTATCTCGATGGGGTCGAGTACGAGGGCAATCGCTACAAGATCCTCGAGTCTAATCCTTTTGAAGTCCTCGATACGCGTGGCGTGGGACGTCTGATGCAGATAGCGTGCGAGGATGGGCGGGCGACGAGGCCGCAGATCAAGCTGGGCATCTGTGGGGAGCATGGTGGCGAGCCAAAGAGCATCGGCTTTGCTGATGGTCTGGGGCTGGACTATGTGTCTTGCTCGCCTTATCGTGTGCCGGTAGCGCGTCTGGCGGCGGCTCAGGCGTCTCTGGGGCAAAAGTAAAAAGAGGAAAGCCAAAAAATGCGAAAAATGCTGTTGTTGGCTACTGCTTTGCTTGCTTTTGGGCCGAGCGCTGCGTGGTCTGCAGAGTCTGCGCAAGAAAAGAACAGGGGTTTGTGCGAATGGATTGGAGTCGGTACCTTTGTTGAACCTGCGCCATCTAAAGATGTTAGGCAATCAAAAGACATAGGCCTGTTTCATTTCAAAAGGACTTTGAAAGGACCTCCTTATGCCCGTCAGAAACTATATTTGCGTATGGTAAAAAACAGTGAAAGTGATACCAGTGAGATCAATGATCCTGGTGATAATTGTTGGTCAAAAGTGCCGAAAGGCTCTCAATGGATATTATTTATACCCTACGCCGTACCAAAAAATGGGTCTTTTGATTTGTTGCCAGAGCCAAAGGGCAGATTGCCATACAATAAGCAAAACTTGGATGATCTTTGGCTAGAACTCAAAAGTCATGATAAAGATTACTATTTGAGGCCGGAAGATTTTAAATTGAAAGACGGTGAGCAATAAAGCGGTTTTTAATTTGCAGAATGGGTGACAGGATAATAGGTTTTTAGACCTCGAGCATCCACTACATTTACCTTACAACCAAGCAATTGCTGTAGCTTTGCCATCAAATCCATAGTGAGATCGAAAGAGTCTTGCGCTCGTATAGGGCCATCTCCGAAAGGTTTGCGGTCAAATCTGGCAAGAGTGTGGACGCAAACAATGACCTGCTCATCTGTGGTTTGATCGAGGTTGAGCAGTATGTCGACATCAGGGGTATTTAGATCACTAGACTTTTCGTTTGCAAGGCGAATGCACAAATCACCATAAGCTGAGAAAATCGCGTTGATTTGATCGCGCTTGTTTATCAGGTGGCTGGATTCGATCATTGCGGGGCCCTAGTTGGGATGCAGTGCACTCTGGCTTTTATTATTCATCTTTTTCTTTGCCACCACTTTCACCATATGCCTGAACTCGGTGGCACGATATGGGTCCATTGTAACCACGTATATCATGGGCAGGCGAGCTGTTTCGAGAATTTGCTCCGAGAGTTTTACTTGCTCAAGCGCATACATTGCGCTCTTGTCGACCCGTGTATGGCCGGACGACTTTATCATTTTACGGTCGACCAACTCGCCGTCAGGTTTTACGGAGATTTCGATTATGGTTGGCCTGACAGGATCGACTTGCTTAGGAGGAAATAGATTTCTCCGAATTTGCTTTGCCAGCTCGTCCTCGATTGTCGTTGGTGCAATTTGACCCTCAGCATCGCAAGGCACCTGAATTGCCAGGGCAGTGGCGCAGATAATCAGCATTTGTGTCGTGAGATGCACCAGCGATTTATGGCTTTTTTTGATCGGCATGCATTTATTCTATCTGGTTTTGACTGTATTTGAGGGGCTTCCTAGACCCATCTTAGCTATGGCCGACAGCTCGGTCAACACGTCGTGCCGGATAGTGACGGCTGGTCTTAGAGATGGCTGAGCCCGATTGTTGAGTGTTGCTCCTCTCGGCCGGGTTGGCTAAGGTGGATGCACATTCTTGAATTAGCTCCCACGAAATGACGGATTTGGCGGTAATTTGATTGGCGATAAATTTAAACCAGTTGATGCTTTGGTATACACTTGGAATAGTAAGCAATCAAAATACTCTGCCGTCAAAGTCAAATGGGCGCAAAGGATGGAGGCCGTTGGGGCGCATTAAACTCAAAGGTGCAGCAAGAATCGTTCCAGATATAAATTAAGTGAGATGCCTATGACCAAAAAATGTCTGTTTTCATTTGTCTGTGGTTTTTTGGTCTATTGGGCGATCAGCTATACGAGTTACCTTGCTGGCTTTTCAATGGAGGAGCCTGACGTGTCCATCGAGATTGTAAATAAGTCTGGGCATGAGATTAGAAACGTACAGCTAGGCCATGGTTCTGGGAGCGATGTAATCGATAAGCTAGCTAATGATGAGAAGGCGATCTTTTACAAAAATATTGCCACCAATGCAGATGGCTTTACTTTATCGTTCGTAGATATTTCTTCACGGCGGCATTACGAGGTTTTGGGCTACTATGAAAAGGGGTATTTATTTTCAATTTTGCAATATACCATCCACACAGATTTTCATGTAACGGAGACAGGGTTGAGACAGAAAGTGGGTTTATAGATTTTGTAAAGTTGCAAACCACAATTTGAAGATTTCTCTGTGATAAGGCTTACTATTAAAAGGAGGGGATTTGAATCTACCCGTTGACACTTGCGTTGACTTGTTTCTCAAAGGTGCCTATTTGAGCGATGAGACGGCAGCGAGCTTGGAAAATGACCAAGATCCATCTCATAAGATTGAGAACTCATTACAGCTGCTTGGATACTTTGAGACGCGCCACCTTGATAATCGCGCCATTGAGCAAAAGCGTGCAAATATATTGATATTTCTGATTAAAGAAGATCCAACCCATCAGTTTTGGAAATCTGGTCTGGGTATAGTTTGGATGACGCATTCTAAAAAGGTGTACAACACAGTAAAACAGACTTGGCTTGACCAGATAAAAATGAATGCAGACAATGCGCAAATCATCTTGAACGCGGCATTTCGTTTGAGCTTTTCCGAACTCCAGGCGTCGCGAGATTTGCTGGCTCGTGCCGTGCAGATTGATGCGCACCACCCAGATTTAAAGGGTGTCCAGGAGAGAATCAATAGTGCCGAGAAAATAAAGGCTCATTTTGCTGGAGAGCATCTCAATTCATGATTTTACTGAGGATGAAGTTTTAAGGTCTATGCGGACCGGATGGTAGACTGGGAAATATCGATCTGGCCAACAGGCAAAGAGCCTTGTCCCGGTCATACAACAATCCATCCCGCAAGCAACACTCGACTTGAAATCATCTGATATGCCTAAGCCAAAAAATAAATATCAATGTCCCTGTTGCGACTATTTCACACTGCCTGGCCGAGGTGGTTTCACAATATGCCCCGTCTGCTTTTGGGAGGATGAGGATAATGGAGTTACCGGATTCGAAATTCCCAAGGATCTGGACCGAAAATCCAGTGCCAACTCCTCCCTAACCCTTCGGCAAGCTCGGGCCAACTTTCTCGAGTTGGGTGCATGCGAGGCAAGGATGATTCCACATGTTTTCAATGAAAGCGAAAGAAATAAGCTTCGCCTGGCTAGACGTGACTTAAATGGGAAGGTGCTTCAATGACGATCCGCTTTGTTAGCACGGGAAAAACAGACATGAAATCCCCAAAGATCATTGCCACCACAATTACGTTTGTAGTCAGCTACTTCTCGCCCAATGCGGTATGGCCTCATACTATCGAAAGATCTGAGCTCTCAGACGTTCGAACTAGAGTTGAACAAGATGCCGGGAGGCCAAGAAAGCTGCATGTGCGACTTTCGATGACGGATTCTAAGAGACTTATAGGGAAAGCCAGATTAAAAAAGTCAGGCCAAACGATACAGCTTTTTCTACCTCTGCATTGGTTCGAACTATTTTCGAAAAACAGAATGTCTGGGTATTCAGACTTCTTTGTCAATATTCCTCCAGCCACTGAAAAGGTAACAATTGGAAAGCAAAATGTCGAAATATGGCCTGAAGATAAAGGTGCTGAAAAGTTAGAAGGTGATGAAGTCAGAGTGCGTGATATAGCGCTTAAGCAATTTGAGTTGGACTGTCCAAAAATAGATCCTTTTGACACTATTGTCAGAGTCTACCGTTATAAGGCGCCTCACTCAATTACCCATTGGCAAAGCAATGAGCCTGGATTTGAAGTCACAGTGTTTTATCAAAATTGTCGTATGACTTATCAAATTATCAATTTCGAGATTAGAAAGGCCTTTAAGGCGGCTGATTGAGGTTTCTAATTCAAATGAAGGCAATTTTGATCTTTTTTGTTTGTCTATTTGTTTATGCCGCGCTCGTGTGGTATTGCGCACGAGAGGCCGAGCTATGTGGTGGCTATTTTTTGTTTAAATGTAATGGTGCGCAGATAATACTTTCTAATAGGACTGATCATCCAGACCTACCTGGGTTGGTTAAAAAGATTGCTGTTATCAAACCATATGTCACTGGGTACCATGTTCCCGACCCCAATTATGACGGCCAAAAGACGATTGGCTATTTTATTCTCAATACCAAAACACACGATCTGAACTGTAGGATGTCCAAAGAGGAGTGGATCGCAAAACTCAAACAAATCGGCTTATCTAAGCCATTTCTTAGAGATGCGTCGACGTATCCTTTGTATTGAATAGCGTGGGCCCGATGAATATTAGTCATTTTGATTTTTATCTTCCATTAGTAGTTTTTACTTTGGATTGGTTTCTGCCAATCCTGTCCTGTCGGTTGATTTCCGTGCAAGTGGGGCAAAATGAGTACAGTCTCTTAAAGTCGTGCCTATAGGTCAATAATGCAATCAGAGATCATCAGGTTTATAGTAATGGGTTCTGACTTGGAGTCGATCTTTCCTGTTGACTTTTTAGATCCCGCAGCTTTTGCACTTACAAAAACTGAGCTACACGGTGGCCCTCATGACAGTTTGTGGAGTTGGTCTTTAGCAAATGACTCATTCACGGATGTGAATGAACTAATAAATTTTTGGATTTCCAGTTTAAAGAGAGCCTTTGAAAAACAAACACTTTCGGGTATCGAAAGTGTCGTCTCGTATTTAGGTATGAGAATTGCTGATCCTGACATTTTTCTCGATGTCGATGTCATTGCTGGACTGGCCGGCCTTAATGCAGGTGTGAGTATCGAATTAGCATTTGAAGAACTTACATCACCTCCGGAAACGGATGACATTCTGAAGTATGTGATACCGGAGCCTCGCATTTATTTTGGAACTATAGATGAAAATTGTTTCTTTTCATGGCTAAAAGGTATAGATGGTGTCGAAAATGTCGTTGGTACGCCGGACGGTCTGACGATTTGGACTAGTAAAAACAAGTTTGATGTATATTCTTTGAGAGAGCTTGTAGCGTTGATGCGTCGATATGGTCTAGATTTAGCGACTCTCCAAGTACAAATCGACCAGGGCAATAGCGCATTTTTAACTGTGTTTGAATAAAACAAGGTAGAGCTAGTAAGGAGCGTATTCCAATGCCCAAGTGGTGCAAATGAGGATTGTTTCAAAAAAGCAAATAGAGGCTGTCTTTAAACTGTCTCCTGCCAAACGCTATGGCCACTCTATAAAGATCATAGCTGAGGAGGAGTTGGTGTGGGGACTATACAACGATGGTTGGGCTATGGCAGCCACCAACAGCAATAATCAGTTTATTTTCCCAATTTGGCCTTTGAAAGAATATGCTGAAGTCTGCATATCGGGCGATTGGCTAAACTACGAACCCAAATCAATCTGTCTTTACGAGTTTATAGATGATTATTTGGCTTCATTCCGTGAAGACAATATTTTGCCTTGTATTTTCTATGGCACAGAAGATCAAGGAATGCTTGCGGACATAGATATGCTAATAGCGGACATAGAAAACGAATGTTTGAAATATGATTGACGTCTCGCATCCAAGCATTTAACAAAGGACAGTCTAGCCCCGTC
>Ga0233436_1003565_pt1 | contig 10058 bp, 10 predicted proteins | sample SI_122_August201_2_FD_182723 | JGI IMG/M metagenome (GOLD analysis project Ga0233436, IMG submission 182723) | Seawater microbial communities from Saanich Inlet, British Columbia, Canada - SI_122_August2016_150_MG | ecosystem: Environmental > Aquatic > Marine > Inlet | place: Canada: British... | reverse complement strand
AGATATTAAACTACCCTCAGATGAAGATACTATTAGTATTACTGTTAGGTGGAAATGATTTTATAAAATGGAGAGATGAAGTAGATGAAGTATTACTTAAATTTGGTAAAGAACACAATTGTAAATATGTGGAATTCTTTGGTAGAAAAGGTTGGGGTAATTACCTCAAAGATATTAATTATAATGAACAGGTAAGAATGTTCGCAAAAGAAATTGTGTAAACAGTTTCACACAAGGAGATAGTATGAGTAAAGGTGGCGGTGGCGGTAGTTCAGAGACTACAACAGCAGAACCTTGGGCAGGTATACAACCATACCTAACTAAAGGATTCCAAGAAGCAGCAGGTATATATGATAAGTTTAGCCCTGCCTATTATGGTGGTGTAACACAAGCAGGATTTAGTCCTGACCAACTAACTGCACAAGCAGGTGTTAGAGACTGGGCAACTAAAGGTTCTCCTAATGTTATGAACCCTGCACTATCAGCATACCAATATGGTACTGGTACATCAGTAGTTGATGTAGCTAAGAACCCATATGTTAAAGATATGGCTGCTCAGGCTGCTAAGGATGCCTATGGTCAGCTTAATCCTGCACTAGCAGGTATCAGGGGTGGTGCTATACAATCAGGTGGTTATGGTGGTGGTAGACAAGGTATTGCAGAAGGTACTGCTATTGGTGCTGCCGCTGATGCTGCTAATAAAGCCGCTGCTGGTATTTATAGTCAGGCTTATGGTCAAGGTCTAGGACATCAAGCACAGACATTAGGTCAGACAGGTGGTATTATTAATGCTGGCTTCTCACCTTATACAGCACTACAGCAATCAGGTGCTCAACAGGCACAGAGAGAACAAGCACTTATTGAAGATGCTAAAGCTAAACACCAGTTTGAACAGTCTCTTCCTTATGAGAGATTATCTCAATATGGTGGTGCTCTTAGTGGTGCTCAGGGACTACTTGGTGGTGCTGGTATTACTACTGCTCCTGGTCAATCAACTATAGGTCAACTAGGAAATATAGGGATGACAGCAGCTGCTATGTATGGTTCTGGAATGTTTGGAGCATAACTATGGCATATACCCCTCCTACTTATGCACCATCAGGTAGTATCTTTGGCACTACTACCGCAACCACTCCTTATACTTATGGTAACTTATTACCTAGCACTTCCTCTTATAACATATGGGGAAGCAAAGGCAATCCTTATATAACAGCTAGTCCTACATATACACCTGGCTCAGGTGCTCCTATTGTACCTAGACCTGTTGCCCCTGTTCCTCGTGTAGTTCAGCCAGTTGATAGTGGTGGTGACAGTGCCTGGACTAATGGTGGTAGTTCTACAACACCAGAACAACAATATGGCAACTTACAGTCCTGGATTGGTAGAGATAAAAATATAACTAGAGGCGTGGGTTCTTTATTTGGTGCTCCCTTACTAGACCCTGCTATTGATTTTGCTTATGGTATTAATCCTGTTACGCAGAAGTCTCTTAGTTGGTATGATGGTTCTACTGACTTTGATAATAATGTTTACACTGACCAAAACCTTAATGTGAACGATTATAATGCAGCAATAGCCGCATATGATTTAGATTGGCAGTCTGGTATGACAGACTTGAATCAGAATGAATATGTCAATCAGTATCTATCAGAGAGAGGTAAGGCAGACGCTACAGCACAGAAAACACCTGGTTTCTTTGATGGTTGGTTCACACAAGACCCTAGTAAAGTGGATATTGTAGATAAATCTTTTGGATATGGAACAGATAATCCTAATGGTACTGCTCCTACTAATAATGGCTGGGGAAGTAAAGGATTTACTGGTGATTTATTTAATACCAGTACAGGTAGAGGATTAGCTACTCCTAAAACATTTGGTAATCCTAACAGTGCACTGGCTCAACAGGCTAGGGCTGGTATTGCAAGTGAAGCTACAAGAGTAGCTACTAATATTGCTATCAATGAAGCTAAGGCTGCACAAGCAGCTATTGCTGCAGAGAATCCAGCACAGGCAGCTAGAGATGCTGCATATGTTGGAACATCTGATGATGGTTATGCTGCTACTGCTAATAGATATGGTACTATACCTGGTTCTGAGCAAACAGCAATGTTAGCTGAGCAGGATATGGGTATGTCAGATAGCTCTGATAATGGATATGGTGATAGCTCAGGTGGTGGCGGTGGCTGGGAAGGCTCAGATGCTAACTCAGATATGGACTCAGATTCAGGATGGTCAGGAGCAGACAGTGACTTTAGTGACAGTGATTCAGGTGGTTCAGATGACTCAGGTGGTGGAGGTGGTGGTTCTTATATTGCCACTGCAGCTACCAATGCACTAGGTGAAGGTGGTCTTAAGTTGTTTGAAGATTGGAGAGATTATATGTTTACAGCTCTTCCTACTTTCACTACTTCATATGGACGTTACAGAGTAACAGCACCTAAGATTGTGTCAGCTATTGATAAGAAAGAAAACTCAACAGAATTATACCAGGACATCTGGAATGAATACCTCAAACCTATCTTCAATCTAATTAAAAAAGATATGGATAACCCTAAGGCACTAAGTGACTATAAGGTAATGGTAAAAGAATTAATGAATAAATATTTAAAAGGAGACAAGTAATGTTAACTAGAGAACAAGAGATGATGGCTCAGCAGCTAATGCAAATGAACCCAGGTATGTCACCACAAGAAGCAATTCAAAATGTGCTTAATATGTCACCAGGTGAAATGGTACAAGAAGGTACACAAGGAGTACCACAAGGTACACCAATGGGTGCAGTGCCTGGTGATATACCACAAGTAACTCCTGGTCTACTAGGTCCTGGAGGAAACTTCCAACCACAACAACAAGAACCACAACAAGGACACCCTATGTGTGGACCTGGTACTACATTTAACGGTACTCAGTGTGTTTTAGGTGTTAACTTTTAAGGAGTAAATTATGCCTTGTATATTACCAAGTGGTGAACTAAACGGTATCTCAGTACCAGCTATCTGTGCTAGGCACGGTGGTCAGTGGATTGATGAACCTTCATTATTGACAGAGCCTGGTATTGGAAACACAATGCCACCTTCTATGGAGTATCCTGGTCTTATAGAGCCAGGTGTTGGAAATACCTTTGGTCCTATAGGTAAGTCTTATTCTGGTGGTGCTTTACAGAATCCACAGAAGTTAAGTCTTATGAACAACATAGATGGCACTATAGGTAAGTCTTATTCTGGTGGTGCTTTACAGAATCCACAGAAGTTAAACATTATGAATAACCTTGATGGTGCTATAGGCACATCATATCCTGGTAGTGCTTTACAAGACCCTAGTAAAGTTATGAATGCTATTGGTAGAGATACAGATGACTTTGGTAATCCTTTGAATGCAAACTTTGCAGGGGATACTAACTTTGGTTTACTTAGAGATAGGGCTGTTAATAAGTTTAATACAAAGCCTTTTAATAAGCCATTCTTAGGTCCAGTGACTAGGACAAATACATCACAACCTAGGATGACACAGACTGCGAGTGGTCTACGTCCTATGAGTGTTAGGGAGAGTTCTAAGGAAGACAGATATAATGTAGGTCAGAAATTTAAGTCTATCTTTGGTATGGATGATGAATCTGTCGCAAGAGATAAGGCGAGTAAAAGGGGTAGTGGTCTAATAGGTACATCATATTCAGGTGGTCCTCTTCAGTCAAAGTATGGTGTGTCAGATAAAGTCACTGACTCAGATAAAGTCACTGATAAGAAAGTAGTTAATCAGACTGCTAAAGGGACTCCTTGGGCTGACTTAGCTAAAGGAGTTAAACCTGATGCTAGGGATGATATGGCTTTTGAGGGTGCTCTTATGAATAATCCTGAGGCTATTAAAGAGATGGCTAAGAGTGGTGAGATGTCTGAAGGTCTTCTAAGCAAGATGGGAACTAAAGATTACTGGATGACTGGTATAGAGGGTGGTTCTGGTGCTTGGGACAATAAGCTATTCAGACTAGGTGAGATGATGGCTTATATGGGGACACCTCTAAGTAAGAGAGGTGATAGTCCTGCTAAGAGATGGACTGCAGCCAACACAGATTCAGCTAAAGTATCTAAAGCACTAACTGCTGCACAATCAAAGCTAGAAAAAGGTAAGATTGATAACCTTATGAAGATTGCCAGCACTAGTCCTAAAGACTTAGCTGCTTCTATTGTAGAGGACCTTCCTGCTGAATTTAAGAACAACACTTGGTTTGGTCTGTCTGATAAAGAGAAGTATAGTATGTCTATGAGTATTGCTATTAGAGCAAGCCAGGCAATGAAGTTAGCTGGTGCTGATGGTAAACATATGCCTTACGCAGTTGCTATGAAGCTAGCTGCTAATCAAATACTTAAAGAACACAATAAGAAATAATGGCTAAAATAATAGAGGAAGAAGATGAGTGGGGTAAATACTTTAGTGGTGCTCCAGTAGAAGAAGAGTCTTCTGTTGTAGAAGGTGGTGACAAATGGTCTCAATACTTTACAAATGACTTCTCTATAACAAACACAGAGGGTGAGCAGGACTGGTCTGCTTATTTTCCCGATTCAGGTTCTCAAGGACCTGCTGGTTATACTTCTGATTGGAGGGCGGCTAAAGAACTACTCAAACAGAGACAAGGTGCTGGTGGTGTTGCTTCATTAGCTGCTTATGAGAGACTTACAGGTAACAAAGCACCTGATTGGTTGACCACCCCCTTCTCTAGTTTAGAGGCAAGTGGAACTGAGGGTGTCTCGGGGTGGAAGCAGGACTATCCTGGTGGTGTTTTGGATAATCCTACTCTTCCTTGGATGGGTGAGCAGGCTGTAACTCAATCTGGTGAGACTGGTCTTCTTTATGGTATTGGTATTATTGATGAGGTGTTTGGCAAGAAAGTAAAAGGACTCAGCACTGTTCTTAAGTCTGGTGGTGTTGCTGCTATATACAACCCACTTCACGCTGAAGCATTACAAGAGATTGCTCACAAGAATGGTAAGAAAGTATCTGAGCTTAATGATAAGGAAAAAGACCACGCTGCTATTGCTGCTGGTGTTAATGTATTCTTAGAAACTCTTATACCATTTGGTGGTAAACTCACTAAACGCACAGGTCTTAAGCTGAAAGGTGATTCAGTCAAGAAGGATGCTAAGAGGCTTGAGGGCTGGCTTAGTAATGCAACCAAAGAGAATATTCCTACACAAACTAAAGAGTTTATAAAGTCACTTGCCAAGAAAGGTACGGGTGAGGCTATTACAGAGAAGGCTGAGGGTGTTGTTACATCTGCTTTTTCTGACCCTGGTTTAGCATATGAGCTTACTCCAGAAGGTATTGAGGACGCAGCTAGTCAGTTAGCTGGCGGTTTTGCAGGTGGTCCTTTTGGTTCTCCTTCAGCATACAGAGAAGGTACTGGTGTTAATAGGACTATAAGTGAAGGGGCTAGATATTTAGATAGTTTAAATACACAAAGTAAATTCAAGGCAGCTGAAGAATATTTAACTGAGTTGAATGCAGGACCTAACTTGAAAGGGTTTGATGTTCAGCCTGAACTGTATGATGTACCTACACAAGAAAGAGGAACTGCCAAGAGATTTATGGACCTACTAGTTGATAAGGGTCTTGGTCGGTCAACAACAGAATTTAGAAATGCTCTTAGTAAAACTAAGACAGGCAGGGATGTGTATGATTTACACACTCAGGTCTTTGGTTCTCTTGCTGGTACTGAGAGCTTCTCAGGTGATACACAAGGCAAGCCCTCATTCAACCAACTAAAGAATGATAAGTTAAATGAATACTCAACACGCTTCTTTGAGCTGCAGTCTAAGTGGTCTCGTAAGATTCCTTTTGCTGGTGAGTTGGGTGAGAAGATTAATCCTGCTATTGATGCTTATGTTGGTGCTAGATTAGAAGGTAGACTAACCCCTGAGGAAACCACAGATGTACGTAAACTAATAGGAAAGAAAAGACTTAGGGAATTAGACAAGGACATTAAAGAGATTAGGGGTATACACAATAAGGTTTATAAGGACCTTAAGAGGGTTCTAAAAGAATCTGATGTATCTCTAGGATACACTGAAAACTACCTAACGCGTGGTATTAATTATAAAGCAGTCAAGTCAGATAAAGAGGGTTTCATAAGCACTTTAATTAATGATGTGGGCATTGAGCCAGACAAAGCCGAGGGTTTATATAATGATATACTCAACGGAAAAGACCCATCTACCCTGACATCTAAGCAGATTAGAGAAGAGAGGGAGCGTACTGGTAAAGGCAAGAGTAGTTTTGAGAAGTCTCGTAGTGAGAACTGGGATAACTTGGACTCAGCTTTCAGAGACACCTCATCTTTTAGTTCTATGCAGAACTACTTAGTAAGGGCGGCAACACGCTCTGCATCTGCTGAGACTTTTGGTGGCAGGAATGCTGAGAAGTTTACTAAGTCTATCGACAGGCTTCTGAAGCGTGGTATACTTACAAACCAAGGGGCACAGACTGCTTGGGATATGTATGATGCCGAACATAATATATATAAGAAACCTGAGAATGGACAGGAAAGGTTGTGGCAGGACTTCTCTAAAGGATTGTCAACAGTAACTGCTATATCTTTATTAGGACTAGCTTCTGTTGCTTCTTTGACAGAGCCTATGTGGATTCCTGGAAGGGTTGGTTTTGCTAATACTGTTAAAGCACTTCCAACCGTAGCTGGTTATGTACTTAAAGGAATGAAGCGTACTGTGTATGGAGGAAGGGTAGGTAAAGAAGTTGATAAGTCTTTTGGGAGACAGTTACTAAACACTATGGGTATGGCAATTAACCCGCAAGTGAATGAGAAGATTGAGATGATGATGGCTGGTGATTATAATCCAGCACTAACCACTTGGTTCAGAACACCAGGTGGTTTATTCCTAACTCAGTACACTAACTTTGTACGTACTTGGACTGCAGCAGCAGGTCTTAGTATGATTCAGGACCAGGCTAACAAAGTAAACAGACTAAAAGGAAGTAAACTGGAAGGTCTTAAGCGAGAGCTTAGAGAGAACGGTATGACCATTAATGACTTCAAGAAGATAGTTAGATTAGGTAATAGTAAGATTGACATACTCAATGATGAATTTTTGAATAAGAGATACACTAAAGATAATGGCACTAATATAAGTGTCAGGGATTCAATAGTTCCTTGGATGCGTAAGATTACTACTGATGTTGCTTTAGAACCTACAGTTGGAAACCGTCCACTGTGGATGTCAAATCCAAACCTACAGTTATTGGCACAGCTTAAGTCATTCCCTATCCTGTTTAGTAATACTGTGATGAAACGCACACTTAAGCAGCTGAATCCTAAGGAGTGTACTCCAGGTATTACTGGTCCTGTGCAATCATTAGGTTCTCTTGCTATGGCATTAGCTATGGCTGCTCTTGTTCTTGAAATCAAGGATGCTATACGTGGAACAAGTAAGGACAAAGGACCTTTAGATGTTATAGGAGCTATGGGCATTCCATATGTGACAACAGACAGACCTAGTCAGTTAGTTATACCAGCAGGTATGTCAGTTTTAGATGGTTTCTCTTCTTCTTTCCTTAAGATATTTGATGGCGAGGGTGGTGAAACTATGGAGGACTTGCAGAAGTTCTTGCTTAAGATAGTAGCAGGTACTGTAGTATCAGAACAGGTGGGCAGATAATGAGTAAATGTATAAACAATGTTCCTGGTTACAACAGAACAATTAGAGCACCTCGTATGCAATATGATATTGATAGGGCACTGAGTGAGGCATCCTTAAAGGAGAAGGAGTTTACTTATCATAAGACTCAGATTCCTGCCACTATTAGCACCTATCGTCAGGTAGCTAAAGAACACTTTGGTAACATACCACCTAGTGATGTCTTAGACTTTGGTGCTGGCTTAGGTGTTGGTACTCGGGAATTTGGTTTTGATTCTTATGAGCCATTCCCACAGAGAGGCTTGGAGAAATATGGGTGGACTCCTGACTACACAGAACCTGGTCAGATTAATAAAGAGTATAAAGGACTGATTAGCAATGCAGTGCTTAATGTTATTCCTAATGTGAATGGTGAGAGAGATGCAGCGGTGAGGGCTATTGGTAAGTCCTTAGCTCCTGGTGGTAAGGGATTTGTAGCTGCTAGAGGTAAGGCATTTCTTAAGGAGCTGCAGAACCCCGAGCCTTATGGTGATGGTGTTGTTACTTCATCTGGCAGTTTTCAGAAGGGCTTCACTAGGGCAGAATTGAGAGATTATGTAGCAAGAATACTAGGACCTGACTTTGTGGTAGCACCTGCTAAACTGGGAGATATGAGCGTACTAATCACTAGAATAAGGTAGAGTCATTAACATCTATGTAACCTACCTTCTTTGACTTCCGATGTGTGCCTGCAAAGTCAGTGTTACTAGGTAGATACTTATTCTCCCAATGGAATTCATAGTTTGATTGACACAACTTACTGATATTGAATACATATATCCCCTTAGGGGTAGACACACAGTAAAGGAACTCCTTACCTGTCTTGTCTGCTTCTTCCTTAACACAATCTAATTTATCATACTCAATCATCTGGGTATTGTAGTGTGCTCGTCTGCACTTAAGTTCAGCTAGGTACTTATCACTGGTGGCATCCCACCTACAGAACTTATCATCATCTGTGCCCACTAACTCTAACTTAAACTCTTTGTTTAATTCTTCTAATAACTCTTGCTGTGTCATACTAATTCTCCTGTTAATTCCACTACTACATAATTACTATCTTCTATACCACCAAACTTAGTATTAAATCCTGTGACATAATCATAGTTATCATCTTCAATAATACCACCTTCTACTAAAGCATCCATAAGAAACTTATGTAGTGGTGCAGTGTAGTTATCTATATCCTTCTTCCTATTATCTTTGAAGTATAAAGTATAGTGGGGCACTAATGTCTTATACTTAGGTAGTGTCTTAATGAATTCACCTGCTACAGCGTGATATGCCTGCTTAACATTATTCTTCTGTATGTAGTGCATAGGTAGCCAGTTATTAACACTAACTAAAAGGTCTCTCTTCTTATCTCCTCTTCCCTTACTGAATACAGGGAGTGGTAGTATAGCTTTAGTTATCACATACCCTCCTTATCATCATCACTTTCCCATTCATCAGTGTCAGCTAACTTCTGAAGCTTAGCATAGTAGTCCTCTTCCTCTGCTACCTTAAGACCCTTCTTAATCATACTGACTGCACCTATCTGTAATAGTGCATCAGCATCTTCATCACTGACTTCCCAGGTATTACCCTTAGCCTTGTCCTTAATTTCATCAGGTACGTCCTCGTAAGGAAGGACTATATAGTCACTAACCATACCTTTACGGGCTTCCGAAACTACCTCTCGAATACCTTCTAAGAACATAGCACCATACTCTTCTTCTGTGATGTCCTCTAACTTAAGGTCACAGGTCTTACCTTCTACTTCTTCAACTCTCATCTTCATTCTCCTATTGCAAATACGTTCTTCAAATCATTAACCCTGTAGAACTCTTCCCACTGAGCAGGTGTAGACACCAGACGTATCACATACTCCAGTGCTGTTGCATCTCTACCATCACAGCAGTCGTACATACTCAGTAGCTCTTGTCTTACAAACGCATCACCTTCATCACTGTCAGGCTTAGGTGTAGTTAAGTTAACAAACTCATCATACTCTTGTAGCTTAGCCACCTCAAGTACCAACCTAGTAACTGTGTCATCTAATCGTAGTACGTGTTCCCTCATTTCATCATATTCAATCATCTTATTTCTCCTTAAACGTATTAGCATTACTTAAATCAGTGTTGATACCCAAAGCATCAAACACATCTCCGTTGGTTACATCTTGTACGTTATCTTGTACGCCGTGTATGATACAATCCCCACTAATAGTATAGTACCCATAAGGATAAGCATCGTTGTTATCCATAGTAGGACAACTACAAGCAGGAAAGTTCCAGAACTTAATCTTGTTATCATCTAAGTCAAATCCCCATAGGAACTGTAGGTCTCTCTCTAACTCCATCCACTCATCATACAACTCTTTAAAGATAGTAGGGT
>Ga0233436_1003557_pt1 | contig 10076 bp, 9 predicted proteins | sample SI_122_August201_2_FD_182723 | JGI IMG/M metagenome (GOLD analysis project Ga0233436, IMG submission 182723) | Seawater microbial communities from Saanich Inlet, British Columbia, Canada - SI_122_August2016_150_MG | ecosystem: Environmental > Aquatic > Marine > Inlet | place: Canada: British... | reverse complement strand
AGAGTGCTTGACAGGCCAGCACCAATAAACCCTAACTGGGATAGTAATAACCCAGATCCTGCCACCTCCAGCGCTCCGTACAGAGTTTATAATATTGGTAATAACAACCCAGTAGAGCTAATGGATTATATTGAAGCATTAGAAACCTCATTAGGCAAGAAGGCAGAAAAAGAACTATTACCACTCCAACCTGGAGACGTGCCTGATACTTATGCAGATGTGGATGACTTGGTTGAAGAGTTTGGCTACAAGCCAAGCATGAGTGTTAAACAGGGTGTGGAGAATTTTGCAGTTTGGTATAAGGAATATAACCAGAATTAATTTATGAAAATAAAAAAAATACTAATTGTGTTTGGAACAAGACCGGAAGCTATTAAAATGGCACCACTGGTTAAAGAGTTCCAAAAAAACCAAGACCACTTTAAAGTTCAAGTTTGCGTAACCGCCCAACATAGGGAAATGCTTGATCAAGTGTTAGATCTCTTTCAGATTACTCCAGACTATGATTTAAATATAATGAAACCTGGGCAGAATCTATATAACATCACATCAAACATCCTTTTAGAAATAAAATCTGTTTTAGAGGATTTTGAGCCGGATATTGTTTTAGTGCATGGTGACACGTCAACAACTTTTTCAACTTGCCTTGCAGCGTATTATCAAAAAATTAAAATAGGTCATATTGAGGCTGGATTAAGAACGGGGAATTTGTATTCTCCATGGCCAGAAGAGGGTAATAGAAGACTAACTAGTGTTTTGACTGATTATCATTTTTCACCAACTAATACGAGTAAAAAGAACCTCCTAAACGAAGGTGTGAGAAGGTCATCGATATTTGTAACTGGTAATACGGTAATTGATGCACTTCAGTTGGTTATAAATCGGATAGATAATGATAAGGGTTTACGTTTAACGATAGAGAGTAATATTCATAAGTCTGGGTTTAAAGATCTAGATTCTAGGTTTATACTGGTTACAGGTCATCGTAGAGAAAATTTTGGCCAAGGTTTTTTAGATATTTGTAAGGCTTTAAAGGTATTAGCAAGTAGAAATCCAGAAATTAACATCTTGTATCCTGTACACTTAAATCCAAATGTCAAGGGGCCGGTTAATGAGATGTTATCAGGTATAAGAAATATCAAGCTTGTGGAGCCATTTCAATATGAAGAGTTTGCTCACCTGATGAATAAATCATATCTAATTTTAACTGATAGTGGCGGCATACAAGAGGAGGCTCCAAGTTTAGGCAAGCCAGTATTGGTAATGAGGGCTACAACAGAGAGGCCTGAGGCGGTTGAATCGGGCACAGTTAAACTGGTGGGATGTAATAAAGAAAATATTATCAAGGAAGTTCAAAAATTACTTGATAATTCAAGTGAATATAAAAAAATGAGCATAGCTCACAGCCCGTATGGAAATGGAGATGCAAGCAAAAAAATAGTTAACTATATAAAGGATAAGTTATCTTAAATTTAGAACACATAGAGGGGTATATATCAAATATTGATATCCTTTATCAAATTTTAATACTAATATTATTATATGTTATAGGGCCATTGTTTCTAATTCCTATAATGTTCACGTCATTCCTTAGTGGATTTTTATTTGGTAATTTGAATGGGTTTATTTTTTCTATTTTAGGATATTTATTGGCAAGTCTATTTTATTATTACCTTGGAAGATATTTCCATAATATTGACTTTGTAAAAAGAAAAATTGTACTTATAAAAACAAGATATAGAAAATTATTTAACGATATAAATATAATAACTGTATCTTTTCTTGCGATAACCATCCCTTTTATGTTGTTAGCTCCTTTTTTAGGGGTTTTAAAAAAAAGAAAAAGAGTTGTTATTTTGGGTTTGGTGCTTGGTGCGCTTCCGGCGATATTTTTTTCTGTTAATGCTGGTAGTAGCGGGATGGAGTTTATAAAAACTAGAGACTCAACTCTTTTGATGTACTCCATTGGATATTTAATTTTAATGTATATGATTAATAAATTTTTAATAAAAAAATATAAGAGAAAATATGAATAATAATATTTACATAATTCTACCCGTATACAACGAAGGGAAGAGTATATACAATCTTTTGAAAAAATATAATGACTTATCTCAAGTTGAAAGTATGAAAAATTTACATATTGTAATAGTTAACGACTGTAGTACCGACTTAAGTGATGAATATATTCGCACATCAATGTCTGAAAGTGAGCTATCTATCAAGTATATTAAGCATAGTAAAAATAAAGGATTGTCAGGAGCGCTAAAGACTGGTTTTGATTATGTGAAAAATGTTGGAATTTCTAAAGATGATTTTCTAATTACCATGGATGGCGATGACACTCATAATCCGTTTTTAATAAAAAAAATGATTGAAAAAATTAATGAAGGTGCAGATATAGTTATTGCTTCAAGATATTTAGAGCAGTCCAGAATTCAGGGGTTGGACGTCTTTAGGATTGTATTAAGCTATGGTGCAAAATTTTTATATAGGTTGCGATGGAGAATTTCTGGCGTTAAAGACTATACATGTAATTTTAGAGTTTATAGAGGTGATGTGGTAATACGAGCAATGAATGAATACGGTAAAAACTTTATAACAGAAAAGGGTTTTACAGTTGCGACAGAAGTTCTAAGAAAAATATCAAGGTTTTCAAAAATAAATACGGAAGTACCTATGTTGTTACGATATAGTGATAAATTAGAAGACTCTAATATGAATATTTTAAAAACAGTAATCCAGACTTTTAAAATGTTATTTAGATAAGTGTAAATTATAAACAAGGAAAAAATATGAAATTAGTAGTAGTGACAGGATGTTTGGGTTTTATAGGATCGTATGTAACAGAGAGATTACTAAAAGAAGGTTTTAAGGTTCTAGGAGTGGATAAGGTGACATATGCAGCAAACAAGTCGTTGATAGGTGAATACTCAAGGAATAAAAATTTTACTTTTTTAAAGGAAGATATTTGTGAATTAAGATATTTACCAGATTGCGATTATGTTATAAATATTGCTGCAGAATCACATGTTGGAAATAGTATTATTGACGATACTGAATTTATAAAGAGCAATTTAACAGGCGTCCAAAATCTACTACAACTTATAAAATTAAAGCCGAAAAATATTGGCATATCTCCAATATTATTTCATTTTAGTACTGATGAAGTTTACGGAGATGTGGCGAAAGGTAATTTAGATGAGGATTCTTTGCTAAATCCTAGTAATCCGTATGCTGCACTAAAGGCAGCAGCAGACATATTAATAAAGTCATGGCATAGAACTTTTGGAATTGATTATATTTTAATAAGACCTGTGAATAATTATGGCAATAATCAATATCCAGAAAAGTTAGTTCCATTGACCGTAAAAGCACTACAGAGAGGAAAAAAAATAATTCTACATGACAATGGATCCCCTGTAAGAACTTGGCTTCATGCTGAAGATACTGCTGATGCAGTTTTTAAAATAATCAATTCAGGGGTTAAAAATGAAATATTTAATATTTCCTCGGAGTATGAGCAGAAAAATATAGATACTGTGAAGAAAATTATTGATACTTATTTTGAGAAAGATGATATAAATTACGATGATTTTTTAGATTTTTCCTATAACAGAGAAGGTCAAGATGTAAGGTATGGCGTGGACTGTGAAAAAATAAAAAAAATAGGCTGGTCAGCTGAAAAAAAATTTGATTCTGAAATTATAAAAATTGTAAAACATTATAAAGGTAAATTTATTTGGTAATAAAGAAAAGCAATATAGAGTTCACAAGGTATGTGTTAATTAGCGCAATCGCTTTGTTAGCTGATGTGTTATTATTGATAATTATTACAGAGGTAGGTGGCTTACATTATCTTTTATCTGCAGTAATATCATACTGCACAGGTCTTGTTGTGAGTTATAAACTTTCTACTAAATATGTATTTAGATACAGGAAGTATGTCGGCAAAAAAAAAGAATTCATACTATATGCAGTTACTGGTGTTTTTGGACTTGTAATTATGGGTACCGTTCTTTTGTTTATTACGGAATATTTAGAGGTGAGTTATTTCATTTCTAAACTTTATGCTACCGTAATAGTTTTTTTATCAGTTTATTTTTTAAGGAAATTTATATTATTTTATGAGTAAAAAAAAATATGCAGCAATAATAGGCGCTGGACCAGCAGGCTTAACAGCAGCTTACGAACTCCTAAAAAGGACGGACATCACTCCTATCGTATTTGAGCAGTCCAATGATATTGGAGGAATTTCTAAAACAGTAAATTATAAAGGCAATAGAATTGATATCGGAGGTCATAGATTTTTTTCTAAATCAAAGAGGGTTATGGATTGGTGGGAGGAGATTATTCCCTTACAAGGAAAACCATCAAAAGATGATTTGATTTTGGGAAGAGAGGTTGTATTAAGTAAAGATATTAAAGCTCCAAATCCAGAAACTGATGATATTGTAATGCTCTCTAGAAATAGAGTTTCAAGAATTTTTTTTCTAAGAAGATTTTTTGATTATCCAATAACAATAAGATTGGAAACTTTTAAAAATTTAGGGATTGTTAAGGTTGTTAAGATTGGCTTTAGCTATTTAAAAGTACAGATAACTCCAATAAAAACAGAAGTTTCTTTGGAAGATTTTTTAATAAATAGATTTGGAAGTGAGCTTTACAAACTTTTTTTTAGAGACTACACTAAAAAAGTATGGGGCGTTTCATGTGATCAAATCAAACCTGAGTGGGGCGCCCAAAGAATTAAGGGATTGTCAATTACAAGTGCAATGCTACATGCTGTTAAGTCTATTTTTATTAAAAATAAAACCCTAAGTCAGGGCAATATAGAAACATCGTTGATTGGGAGGTTTTTATATCCAAAGTATGGCCCTGGCCAAATGTGGGAGCGAGTTTCTGATATTTTAAAAAATAATAATATCAAGGTGCATATGGATAGTACGGTTATTGGAGTAGCTTTAGCGGGTGATGTTGTGAAAAATATTACTGTATCTCATAATAATAAAGATTATCAAGAGGTTTATGAGTGTGATTTTGTTATTTCCACAATGCCGATCAAAGAGTTAATTCCTGCAATATCTCCTACGCCTGCCAAGGAAATTATGGAAATTTCTCAAGGATTGCAATACAGAGATTTTATTACAGTTGGTCTTCTATTAAGAGAAATGAATATTGTAAATACAACGAATATTAAGTCTGTAAACAATATAATTCCTGATAATTGGGTCTATATTCAAGAGAAAGATGTAACTCTTGGAAGGTTGCAAATTTTTAATAACTGGAGCCCATATATGGTAAAGGATCCAAATAATATTTGGGTGGGTCTTGAGTATTTTTGTAATGAATCTGGTGACTTTTGGAATATGACAAACGAAAGTATTAAAGAATACGCAATCAATGAAATGATAAAAATGGATTTAATAAGTAATGAGAGTGTAATAGATTCAACTGTAGTCAAAATGCCTAAGGCATATCCGGCATATTTTGGTAGCTACGAAAAGCTTGATGACATTAAAAAATATCTTAATAAAATTGAAAATTTATTTTTAGTTGGACGTAACGGAATGCATAAATACAATAATTCTGATCATTCTATGTTGTCAGCAATGGTTGCAGTAGATAATATAGTTGACGGTATTACAACTAAAGATAATATTTGGAGTGTAAATACAGAAGATGAGTTCCATGAGGAGAAATAGGCAAGATAATTTTTATTATTTAATTTACCTTTTTTATGGATTTCTGCTTGGTCAAATATTATACAATTTTATTATAGGGTCAGTAAATTTAGAATACGATGGCAGTTATTATTTGTTTGAATCCTTAAAGATTAAATATTATTTATTGAATGGCGAATATAATCTAGCCTTTCAAAATATTTTTCAAACAACAGCGGGAAAGCCTTTCTTTCCTATGTATATATTTACCGTATTTCTATTCCTCACTGACAGTCTATATACTAATGTTGTAATTTATAATGCATTTCTATTGTGTATAGTTATATTATCAGTTTATTTATTAAAACTAGATATAAGAAGAAGTATTCTCGCAATCTTGCTTATATTCTCTAATTCTTATTTTCTTTACTACGGCCATTCTTTATTGTTTGAAAATTTATCCGCTTCTTTATTTGCACTTCTAATAGTCCTTAGTAAAAATTTAATCTCCCCCTTTTCCAATACCCGAATGATTCTAATTGGAGTATTGGGAGGTGTGTTGTTACTGATTAAGCAAAATATGATTATTTATTTTATTATAGTACCTATGGTTTCAATATATTTATCGAGTCATAAGCTATATTTTGTTAAACACTGGAGTCTGATACTCATAATAGCATTTGCTATGTCTTTTAGCTTATATTTTAGTGGCTTTGATTCAATGTATAAACTTGTTATGGGTTTATGGAGCGGAGGTGGGTCGACAGGGGGTGATATTCTGTATAACAGGTTTGTTTATTTAGCATTATTTATGTTATCAACAATGTCATTATTCCCCCTATTATTAGCAACCTATAAACACAATCAATATAAAAATAATTTTTATTATAATATTTTTTTATTTGGATTTTTAGCCTTATTTTTTATTGATATTACGGCAGATTTTACAACAAGAAGGCTGAATATATTTATTCCTGTTATAGTATTTTGGCTTGTTAGTTCGCTCGATTTTAAGAGGGATTATCGTTATATTTTAACTTCAATTCTTTTATCTAGCGCAAGCGTATATGTATATTCAAATTACACTGTATTAGAAAAATATACACATATATCTGCAATCCCCCAACCAAATGTAAATTTTCAACCGAAAGATTTTCTTATCGATATAAATATACAAAATGGAGATAAAGTGCTATTCGCGACGATAACAAATACGATCAACCCAACAACTTTACTACCTTTTTCACTCAATAAAGATGGTAGTCATAAATTTATCATTAGCTCTCCATTTTTTTCAAAAAACGAAGAGCTAATTGAACTAGTTGAAAAGTATAATATTGTGATAAGTAGTGAAAAAAATCCATTCTCCAACAGTCACCCATTTTTTGAAAAATTTGAAATTATAAATAACTATGTCAAAAATAAAAATAATGGCTTTAAGAAGATTCATATTAACAATAACAATAACACAATCCACGTCATGACAAGGAAATTATGAAAGTTGAATTTTATAAGCATAATGTTGGAGTGGATGAGATTAAAGCTGTATCTAATGCACTAACCAGCACCTTTCTAACTACAGGGCCAATAACTAAGGAATTTGAATTTAAATTTTCTAATTATTTGGGGGTTTCTTATACATTAGGCTTTAGTAGCTGGACTAGTGCAGCATTTTTAGTGCTCAAGGCTTGGGGTATTGGTCCAGGGGATGAGGTGATCGTCCCATCAATGACTTTTATTGCCACCGCTAATGTAGTTTTGCAAAATGGAGCTAAGGTTGTATTCTGTGACAGTGAGTCTATAACTGGCAATATAAACTTGGATCATATTGAGTCGCTAATAACTAAAAATACTAGGGTGATTATTCCAGTTCATTTGTATGGACAAATGGTTAACATGAGAAAGCTTAAAATAATTGCAGAAAAATATAATATTAAAATATTAGAAGATTGTGCGCATAACATAGAGGGGTCTAGAGATGGCTATCGCCCAGGACATCTTTCAGATGCAGCAGTATTTAGTTTCTATGCCACCAAGAATATAACTTCAGGAGAGGGTGGTGCAGTTTCTACAAATAGCAAATCATTAATAGAGAAATTAATCCTGTTGCGAAATCATGGCATGGATAAGTCAGCAGCTGATAGATACAGCGGAGTTTATAAGCACTGGGACATGAGAGTCCTAGGGTATAAGGCAAATATGTTTGATATACAGGCGGCAATGCTTTTGTCACAGTTAAAAAAAATAGATCAACTATTAAAGAAAAAAGAAAGTATATGTCAATATTATCAGCAAAGATTTGATGATGCTGGTATTTTATATCCCAAAGTCATAGAAAATTCAATATCTGCTAGACATTTATTTACTATTTTGGTGGATCCGGATATCAGGGATAAGGTTCTAATTTCTTTGCAAGGTAAAGACATTGGTGTGGCAGTGAATTTTAGGGCTGTGCATACTTTATCATATTATCAAAATTATTTAAGCGCAACTAAAGTTGATTTAAAAAATGCAGAGATTATTGGTAATTCAACAATCACGCTGCCCATGTATCCAAGATTAACTCAAAAAGAAATTAAATATGTTGCAGATAGTGTTATAGCGGCTGTAAATAATGCATCTTAAAAAATTACCTTTCTACATTTACTTTTCAAGTTTATGTATCGTGCTGTTGTATCTAATATTTAGTAAAAGTTTGACGGGAGATGAAAATGGCACGGTGGCAATTGTAAATAATTTTACTTATATGGAAATTTTCCAAGAAAAATATTTAGGTGATTTTAATCCATTTGGATTTTATTTGTTAAATAAAATTTTTGTGTATATATTTGGAGAAAATCATGAAGTATATAAGGCTATTCCTGTCTTATTTTATACTTTGTCCATTGTGCTAATGTATAAGGTTGCTTATATTTTAAGTAACGATAAGGAGTTTTCTTTAATTAATGCAGTTGTTTTTTCATTGTTGCCCCTTAATTTATTTTATGCATTGTTTGATAGGCCCTACTCTTTATTGAGCTTGGTTTCATTGTCATTGTTATATTTAACATTATCACTATACAAAGATAATAATAATCGTACCAAGTTTTTTTACGTTATAACGCTTTCAGTTGGAATGTACTTTCATTTTTTTGTAGGTTTATTTACTGCTACGCTTTTTTTTGTAGGTTTGTTTTTTAAAGAGCTAAGAGATAAGAAGTTTATGACCACTATATTTATTTTAAATATAACAGCTTTAATTCTTTTTATACCAGAATTATTGTCATTTATGAGTAAAGCTTCAGATGTTACATCTATAGTGCAAGAACATGCAAAATTAGGTTATATTTATAAACTAGCGTTTGTATCTTATGGGGTGCTATTTGGTATGACATTAGCTCCTGTTAGTCAAATTTTGATTCTAATTATAGCAATCGTTATGGTAGGGCTAGCTTTATCTGTGTATGTAAATAAAGATATGTGTACAGATAAAGTGAATTTATTTAGCTTATTATTTATAGCTATCTCATTATGTCTCATCTCTCTAACTGGCTTCGCAAGGCCAATGTATGTGATATTTGTAACACCTTTTGTAAGTTTTATTATTGTAAAATTACTTTATCAAAATAAAATAAAACTATTTACCTATTTACTTTTGGGAATATTTGTTTTTGCAAACTATAACTTTATAGCATCAAATAGTAAATATTTTATTATTCCTCACGACACTATCGACTATAAATATTATTATGGTGATTTTTTAGCTAGTAAGATTGATGGAAATACACTTGTTGTAATTGCGCCTAGCTACAACAAAATTAACTTTGAAATATATTCAAATTATCAATTAAATAAAGTTTTATTTATAAATCCATTTATTGATATTCAAGAGCAATTGACATTCAATGAAAGTAAATACTCAAAAATATTAGTTTTTCAAGAATTTCAAAATAATGATATATTTAAAGATATGAATAAAAAATTAAATAAATTTATTTCCAGTGATCTAGTGGATAAAAAGCATCGTAGTTTTATTAAAAATACTCAGTATTCTTATTTTAAAATAGTGGAATATAAAAGATGATAATTGAATTATATTATTTTATCGTTTTACTCGTTGTTTCTTTTTCATTGCAAATTTTTCCAAGACTAAAGCAACCAGGTACAGGGATTGATTTGTACAGATGGCTTTTATACTCAAGAGAGATAAGAAGTTTGAATCATAAACTACCTGTATATATTGATAAATACATTATAAAAGAAAAGTTCAGCTATCCTTTTTTATTATTATATTTTATGTCATTTTTATCTCAAAATTTTCTTGAAAAGTTTAATTACACTATACCTGCATTTTTTTCAATACTAGAAAATGTAATTATATTTAATGTGGTGTATTATATTATGAACGATTATTTAATTGCTTTAATTGCTTCA
>Ga0233436_1003543_pt1 | contig 10105 bp, 12 predicted proteins | sample SI_122_August201_2_FD_182723 | JGI IMG/M metagenome (GOLD analysis project Ga0233436, IMG submission 182723) | Seawater microbial communities from Saanich Inlet, British Columbia, Canada - SI_122_August2016_150_MG | ecosystem: Environmental > Aquatic > Marine > Inlet | place: Canada: British... | reverse complement strand
TGAAAAAATGACCGAATTATATTTTTAATTTCAGAATTAAGTGGTTTTGTAATTTCAATAATATTACACCCTTTACATAAGTCATTTATTTTTTTATTTGTGTTTTGTTGCCCAATACAAATAATAGGGATTAGAGTAGGCTTATTATGTTTATCATCCTTTTTAGTTTTTTTTTTAGGTTTAATCAATTTAATTAAATCATCTAAAACAGATTTGTCATTTGATGCCATTGAATCCATTTCTGTAATAACAATAGCAATTTTTTGTTTTTTTTTATAAAAGCAGCTTATTACATTCATATCCGATATTTCGTCTTTAGTAATGCTTGTAATAATATCACTACGGTTATCAACTGCATCATAACGAACAATATCATATCCCATTTTAGATAAAACTGAATTTACAAAATATGTTTTTCCAACACCAGCTGGTCCATACACATAAATGCCTCGTTTATATTGTGGATTATGTTTATTTTTATCAAATTCTGTCATAAGTGTTTTTAATTGAGTACAAACATCATTACGATTTAAATAGTCATCAAATATCATAAGTATAACCAGTATATAATTCAACTTAACCTATTTACTTTAAATAGGTTTATAATATGTTTGTAAAATATTTATTTTGCAATTAACATATTTGAATTTATTGAGATCGCTTTAATATTATTAGTATCATCATCATCGTTTAGTATATCATTTGGTTTATTTGTGTTGTCGTCTTGAACGTATGATTGATTTGGCTCCAATTCTGGGTCTGGTTCTAAAATAGATATGGATTTTATATGTTTTTCAATTGCATCAATGCGACCTTTATTATCTAATTTTGCAATTTTAATTTTTTCAGATTGGTCCAGTTCAGAAAATGCCTTCAGTTGTGAAGTATCTAATGTTTTTTCCAATTCATTAATTGTTGATGAATCTATTACAGTAGGTGTATATGGATTAATTGTATTTGTGCTGTTATTCAATGTAATTTGTGGTTCTTGGACTATTGGGGTTTGATTATCTGTATTATTTAATGTAATTTGTGGTTCTTGAATTATTGGGGTTTGATTATCTGTATTATTTAATGTAATTTGTGGTTCTTGAATTATTGGGGGTTGATTATCTGTATTATTTATTGTAATTTGTGGTTCTTGAATTATTGGGGTTTGATTATCTGTATTATTTATTGTAATTTGTGGTTCTTGATTATCTGTTAATGAAATTTGTGGTTCTTGAACTATTAGGGATTGACCATTTAGTATTGGTTCAGTTTCAGTATTTATGTTTACCTTTTTTTTAGTTTTTGCAGTTGTTTTTTTAGTTTTTGCAGTTGTTTTTTTAGTTTTTTCTTTTGGTTTTTTAGTTTTTTCTTTTGGTTTTTTAGTTTTTTCTTTTGGTTTACTCTTTTTGGGGGGGGCGCTTATGACATGAGGAATAATATTACTAATTATAATATGTTTTGAATCAATGATTTCCATATTTTCTTGAGTAAATACTTTATTGATTAATAATTGTTCATTTGATTGTATAGACAAATTCTGAGTATAAGATTTTGCGTATTTGGCAGTTCGTAATTTATTATAAAGTGACGCCAACTTTGCACTTGCGGTTGGGACATCATGTGTCATTGTTGATTTTATTTCCGAAATATGTTCTGTTAGTTCTGCTATTATTGTTGAGGAACTAAGGTTATTATAAAAATAATCACGGTGATCAGTATATTGTTTAATCATATGTTCAATGCGTTCAACAGCCTGAGTATACTCGGCAAATCGAGTTAATACTTCATCTTCTGAATCAAGTCCAAATACTAAGTTATTTTTATCCTTAATAATATTACATTTTAGTATATTATATTCTAATACAATTTGGTCTAATAATACATTAACAGATTGAGTATTGCCCAACTTAATATCAATATTTAATGCACATGGGGTTTCATTAACAACTCCACAACGGGCAATTAAATGGCGGTGTCCATCCTCATTATTATATTCAGATTTTATAATAGTTTTTCCAATTTTTTTACATATAATACATTTGGAGTGTTTTTTAAAGTATTTGCGTTTTTCTTTTACAGAAAGGGGGGGTGATGCGGATTGTAAAGAATTATGAATTTTTTGTTGGTTAGTTAAATACAATAAATATAAATTATAAAAGTGCTTAATTGCATCTTTTACATTTTGTGAAATAACAGGATTTATAATAGGTTGGACCATGTTTGGTTCGTTAGACATTTTTTATAATATAATAAATAAACAAATAAATAAGATTATATTAAATTACGAGTAATTTTTATTAAATTATTTTGTAATAATTCACATTTATTTTACTTTTTTTACATTAAATAATAAATTAACCATATAATAATTATAACAACTGATGCATAAACACAATAGCGTTTTAATTTTTCATATTTACTATTATTAACATATGGATTTTTGTATGCATTAAAATATTGTAAATAAAATTGGTCGATTGTTATTAGTGGAACTTCTAATTTTATATTAATTTTATTATGAATAAAATGTACCCACTGAACTAATTGCTCGCGAGAGTCTAAATATGTATTTACTGGATACATTGTTAAAAGAGTTTCAAACTCTTTGGATATTTCAGCTACTGGTATAAATAATGGAAGAGTAAGAAAGAATTCATAATATTTTTTTTTTGTAATAGCATTTGGATAAACTGGATATGACATAGCAATAGTATGTAAAAAAAACCAATAATGAGGACCCCATATTTGTGGGTTTAAATATTGTTCTTGATTTAAATATGTTGGCATTATTAATTGTTATTAATTATAAAAAAATAATTAGTAAAGCGTAAATAAATAAAAAAGTTTTTATAGTAAGTCGCGTCGTAAATTATCACGTTTAGTTTCATCTGATGATAATTGTGAATTACGTTTTTTTATATATTCAATATGAGTTTCAAGTTCTTCCATAATTTCTTGTGATACATTTGATAAATTAACTCGAACCCCATTATTATTTTCATTTAAAATAATTTTACCGTCATCAAATAATTTTTCTAAAAATTCGCTATGAACATCAATAGACATGGATTCAATTGTTTTTTGAATTTTAACAAGTTCAACATAAGTATATTTATTTGGTACAGAAGTAGTTTCCATTTTTAATAAAATAATATAATTAATAAAATAATATAATTTATATTAAGTTGGATTTAAGTAAGAAACTAATTAAATCAATTTTGCAATAACAGAAACATATGTATCTGTTTTATCACATCGTGAATTAATTACACGAGCACGTATTTTATCACGTTCCTTAACTGCGATAAACTTATTGTTGTCATAATTATAGTCACGGTAAATAAATATTACAACTGGGGAAGAATTAACACTGTCAATAATTTCAGCTCGTATTCCAGCCTTTGTAACATTTACAACAGTACAATCAATTTCAGAACCATCTAATGGGCGGTATGAATCATACTTAAAAACTACATCAAAACTGGCCATATGTCCGTTTACTCGTGGGGCGGATTTTGAAATAAATATTGACGAACCTGGTTTTATATATGCTCCGTTTAAGCATGTATTTTCATACATTGAACGTATATTTTCCATTAAAATATCATTTATATTTGAACCAACACATGTAAATTCTACATGTACACGTTGTGTCATAATTGATGTCGCATAAATATCCATTTTATAATTATATAATACTAATATGTATATATAATTATAAATAATTCATTTTTTTAAATACAAATAAACATAATTATTAAAATGCTAAATTATTCTTTTATTTATTTACAACACCAACAAATAATATTATAAATGTAAGAAACACACTTATCCACTGAATTGCGTTAATTATTGTAAAGGGTAATGTTATATCGCAAACTTTAATTGGTTGGTTTAAGTAAGGATATGATTCAACAACAAACGTTTCCCTGCATTTTTTACCATTAATTGGATTTACTTTGTTTGGAAAATCACATGGAGTTATATTATTAATATCTACAAAAGTAACATAATTCGATTCAGTAAACTGATTATTATTTGTATCCACCACATCCATAGTTATTTTTTGACAATCGGGGTTTGACCCCGACAAAAATGCACGCATAAGACCAAACGGATTTAAAACATTTAAGTTTCCCATCGCACCTGGTATTAATCCTTTAAATTGCGAAAAATTAACACCCATACCTTGAGAAATAAATGGAATTTCTCCATTTGGAATATTGTTTACATATATATGACGGTCCACAGTTTCCTTTGTATCCGTGTCAATGCATTTTGCTCCAGTTTTTAAAAAAAATTTATTTCCCAACGGGCCACCGGTAGCAGATGCTTTACTTTTTCCAGTAACAAGTAGTTCTGTGTACTCAATAAGACCGTCTATATTTTTTCCAAGTGCTTTTATACTACCCTTTGTGGACATTCCAATTTGAGATGGTGTTTTAATATTTTCATGATACTTATAAGCTGGTCCCAGTAATGAAGATTGAACTTCATGTGGGTCTTCTAATACGTCATTAAATACAGATGATGACATTAAATTATTTTTATATATTTTATAAGTATATAAAAGTAAAAAAAACACGGTTAAATAGTTTAATTATTTTTTTATTTTTATTTAAACTAACTTATTAACATACAATGCAAGTTTTTAAACTTATATAGCATATAATGTTTATTTATATGATGATTGTTTAAAAATATATTATTAGTATAACAAACATATGATATATTCACCTACTATTTTTATTAAATAATTTATAAATTGAGAGAAATATTTTAATCACTAATTTCAGGTACATCTGTTCCAACCATATTCCCCGCCATTGAATTTTGTGCTTCAGCTAAATCATTTACCTGCGTTTGAACAGACTGGACTGCTAATGTATTATCATTTACTATTTTGTTTAGTTCAGAAATATTAGTAATCATATCTTTTATTGCTTGTATATTTCCCGCATTTTTTTGAGCAAGTATCATAGCACTTCCGGGGTCATTTAAATCATACTCAGTATATTTATTGTTATTCTCATCTGACTCCATACCTTCTCTCGTTATTCTAAAACAAAAAACACTATTAAGTAATAAATAACCAAATAATATAATTAACAGTTTAATAACATAGTTATTATTTACTATTTTTTTCCATAATTGAGAGAAACTATAAAATAAGTTTGTTAATTTCATTACAATACGAATATATACTATGTTTTTATTAAATATTTAAAAAGGTTCATTACATTTTTTAATCCAAGAAATATAATTTTCATCTTTATAATTTATATCATCATAAATTTTTCTAAAATTATTAGCATTAATATTGCATATACATATTTTTTCTTTTTCATTACAAATATAATTTATTTTTTTTTCATATATTTCTTTATCTTTATCTGTCAAATAGTGTTCTAACATATTATTTATAATATGTTTTTTAGATACATTAAAATAATCATCTCCAAACATAGAATAATTTACTTGTAATTTATCAATCCATTTTACATCTATAATTTTATATTTTTTTCTAATATCATCAATTTCATTTAATTTTACGGTTGATATTTTTTTTTCGTATATATCTTTTTCTTTATGATTGTTTTTATTTAATAAATTATTAAAATATAATATAATATTATCCATTTTAGATATTTAATATTTAATATTATTAATTAAAAAATAATCAATTTTATTTAATAATTAAATATAATTAAAAATAGTTTAATTGTCACATGGATTTACAACGCCATATGTAATTCCATCCCATGGAACATTGCACGAATTTGCCCATTTATATTTACTACATGCACCATTCTCTTTATCATTATAAGGATAATCTGAAAAATCCATAACTGTATGTTTAGACCCTCCAGTGGGTGGGCATGTACCTAAATCTCGCATATTTATACATTTTTGTTCCCCATCTTCTGAACCTTGAATAGTCCAGTAATCTGGACATGCCGCAACTACTGGAGGCCAATTTGTATCTGTTCCTTTAGAGTACATAAGAAATACGATGACAAAATAAATAATTAAACCAATTATAATAACCCCAATTATTTTTTTTTGAAATGTCATGATATAATATATATATACATATAAAATAAGGAGTACACGTTTAAAAAAAAGAAAACAGCGCCAAATAATATTGTTATATTGGAACAATATTATCTTATTTATTTTTCTTTTGTTAAAATATATACAAACAATGCAGTTAAAGTTATTTACGTCCGCCTTTAAAAAAACACCTTCTTTAGAAAAAGTATTATGTGCCGTTTTTGTATGTTACATTTTGTTGGGGTTAAATATGCCTGAACATGTTGCTGATTATGTTGATACTATTGGAGGTAAATTTGTAATTGGTGCAATTGTTTTATATTTATTTAAATACACTCATCCTATAACTGCATGTTTAGCACTATTTACCGCATTTATGGTACTTATAAACGCATCTAATATGACGGGTAACGACGCACTTGCGCGATTTATTCCATCAAATGCTCGTCAGTCGCGTCAAATGGCAATGTTTAATTTGGGAGCATTTCCTTATACATTAGAAGAAGAGGTTGTATCTAATTTATCCCACCCACAAGCACCAATTGGTAATATATCCCAATCATCTATTCAGGGAGTTGCTGAAGATACTCATGGAGCTGCACCTGTTTAAAAATCACAAACATAAGTGATTCATTAAACAATTTAAAGCTGTAAATACTTAAAGTGTACATATATATTTATAATAAATAATCAAAATAGAAGATATGTGTGACCTATTACCTATTCATAATTCTATTATAAATAAACTTAAACCATTTACAGAAACAAAAAAAACGCCAAATATATTATTTCATGGTCCCAGTGGTTCTGGTAAAAAAACAATTTTAGTTAATTTTATTAATAAGCTATATAATGGGAACCAGGAACAAATTAATAAATTTGTTATGTATGTTAATTGTGCTCAAAGCAAAGGAATAAAATTTATTAGGGAATCTTTAAAACTATTTGCCAAAACCCACATTCATCAATCATCTGATTATGCTTTTAAAAGTATTGTACTACTTAATGCATCTAATTTAACAAGTGATGCGCAATCGTCTTTAAGACGATGCATTGAATCGTTTAATCATACTACGCGTTTTTTTATGGTTGTGGAGGATAAACATCAGATTTTAAAACCAATACTTTCTCGTTTTTGTGAAATTTACGTTCCAGAACCATATATTGATTCTCATAAAGCATATATAAATTTAAATTTACATCGCATTCAAGTTGACCATAATTTAGACCCAAATCCAAAAACATCTATGTCCAAACTTTATAATTATTTGACAAAACTAATTCGTTCAACTAAAGATAATATATTAACAGTAGACCAAATATATGAGCATGCAAATAATATATACGAACTTGGATTTGCAGGTGTTGATATATTAACTTTTTTAAAAACTCCTGGATTTATAAAAAATTTACCAGAGGACCAATTATACGAGTATATACTAACATTTAATAATGTTAAAAAAGAAATAAGAGATGAAAAATTATTAATTGCGTTTATTTTATTTTTTCTTTTAATTAGTTCAGACACCAAATTAATTAATCTGGGAATTATGTAATAATTGTATGGACGACTTTTATCCAGAAAATCAAAAAGAAAGCAGGAGTGAATATATTGCTTTAATTATTAATACATTATCACCATTTATTGTTGAAGGATTTACATCAATACTTCATGAGTCAATTAAGTTATGTAATAAAAATAATGAACCATCCAAATATCTTATGACCACTCAAAATTTTATTTCACGAATTCCAAAATGGAGTAATACAATGATTGAAACCGAATGTGAAAGAATTAAAAAAAAAACAACCACTTGGAATTATTTAGAAGATTTACTATCGTGTGTACATATTATTCAGCTTAAAACAATGACATTGGCTCGTGTTGGGCAAAAACAGAAACAAATTAGTATTGATATACCTAAACTTGATTTCTTTATTCATTCCGTTTATATCAAGGTAGCGCGTAAAGTATATAAACAAATGTTTTTATTTGAGGTTGGTATTCCTGCTTTACAAATTCAAAAAAATAACAGAGATTTTGAGATATTAGTTGAATTGTGTATTATGGATGCAATACGAGACAATATTCCCGTAGCAACTATTATGCGAGCATATTTAGATGAAGGAACAGAAACAATTGTAACAGATGATATTAAGGAAGAAATTCTATATGAGGATATTAAACCAGAAGAAACAATTGAAAATTGTGTACCCGAAAATGTTAATTTATCATTAGATAAAGAAAAAATAGAACACCCTCCACAAAATGAACAAGAACAAACCCAAGAACCATTAACACTATCTCAAGTGCCATCCCATGTTACAGAAAATACAGACCCAGTAAATTCAAATTCAGTTCGCTTTTCAGAGTCTCCTGATGCAACTCATACAACATTTATTGAGGACGATAATAACAATGAAAATGAGGGAGATGATGAAAATATACTTCCTAAAAATTTTAATATGGAAAATATATTAAATTCGGGACCAGATGCTGGTTTAAACTTACAATCTATTGATATTGGTGCAGCTCAACTTTAAAATAAAATACATAATTGCGTAAAAACACTCAATTACAAATAAGAATATAATATATTTATATGAAAAATATATTATTGTTAATCACATGCACAATGGCTATTTTTGTTCTTTTAAAGTTCATTGAGCATCGTGTAACAAAGGATACCAAACCATTTAAAACAGTTATTAAAGAATCAATAATTGTTGGAGCAAGTACATTTATTGCGTACAATATGTTTGAGCATTTAACAACTATGTTTAATTTAAATAATACGTATATCCCACCTGCCGTATTTACAGAAGACCCCGAATTTTAAAAAAAGTATGTTTTGTACAATAAATAATAAATTATTTATTGTATTTTTGGGTTCATCTCTTTATATTGTGCAATTATATTTTTAGTCAATTTCTTCAATATGAGGCTCATCATTTTCTGTCGGTGTTGATGAAGAAGGAGGTTGCTGAAATTCGGTATTAGAATCTTGAGTTGGTTCAGGAAATTGTTCTTCAAGTTCTTTTAACTTATCTTCATAAACATTTTTTAGTTCCTGGCGATTTTCTTCCAACCATTTTTTAGCCTGAATTAGGGTAGGGTCCTCTTTTAGTTCAGATTGGTTCATTTTATGATAAATAAATGTTTCCAGTTTTGCATATGCCTCAATTTGTTCTTTTGCACGCATATCATCTTGTTTGTGTTCTTCAGCTTCACGAACAAGTCTTTCAATTTCATCTTTTGATAGTCGGTCGGAGTCGTTTTTAATATTAATTGACTGTTTCTTTCCAGAAGACTTTTCAACCGCATCAACAATTAACACGCCATTACTATCTAATTCAAAACCAACTTCAATTTGGGGTTGTCCCCTTGGCATCTTAGGAATATCATCTAATACAAATTTACCCAAAAGACGATTATCACGAGTAAAAGGGCGTTCGCCTTCATATACTTGAACAAGAATTCCAGGTTGATTATCAACCGCGGTTGAAAAAATTTGTGATTTTCTGGTTGGAATTGTTGTATTGCGATTAATTAAATTACTCATTACACCTCCTTGAGTTTCAAGACCTAAACTAAGAGGACATACATCTAATAATAACATACTGTCAAGTGACCCGGTATGGTTTCCAGATAAAACTGCTCCTTGAATTGCTGCCCCATACGCAACACATTCATCTGGATTAATTGATTTTTTTAGTTCTTTTCCATTAAAAAACTCACTTAACATAGATTGAATTTTGGGAATTCGTGTACTCCCTCCAACCAAAACAATATCATCAATTTGATTTTTTGAAAACTTAGAATCGCGAAGAACTTGTTCAACTGGAATCATTGTTTTGCGAAACAAATCATTACATAAACTTTCAAACTTGGCACGTGTAATAGATGTACTAAAATCAATACCCTCATGAAGACTATCAAGTTCCATATTAGCAACGGTTGATGTTGATAACGAACGTTTCGCTTTTTCACATGCAACACGAAGTCGTCGCTTTGCTCGGTTATTATCTTCAAGGGGTGTTTCACAATTTTTATTTTTTC
>Ga0233436_1003536_pt1 | contig 10123 bp, 6 predicted proteins | sample SI_122_August201_2_FD_182723 | JGI IMG/M metagenome (GOLD analysis project Ga0233436, IMG submission 182723) | Seawater microbial communities from Saanich Inlet, British Columbia, Canada - SI_122_August2016_150_MG | ecosystem: Environmental > Aquatic > Marine > Inlet | place: Canada: British... | reverse complement strand
GGCAAAACTCAATCAGGACGGCACTTTCAATGGTCGCCATCAAAAGATACGAAAGAGTCGATAACATTCCAACACAAATGAGCAGATACAGGCTCTTTTTGGACTGAAAGCTTGTTGTCAGAAAACATCTGAATATCAAAGAGCCGACAAACATGCCTGCCGACGTCACAGCCCCCAGGTAGCCAATCTGTCCTTGGGTGAAGTGTAAGGTGTCTACTTCGAAAAAATAGAGACTGGTGCCGAGAGACGGACTAAAATTCCATAAGGCCAGAAAGGCAAGCGTCAGCATAAAAGCCTTATTAAAAGCCAATTGAGAGAGAGCGGCCCTCATCTCTTTGACCGCCATCGATCCTTTGCTTTGACTCTCACTCGCACTGACTACACAAGCATCCAGGCTCTTTAAGAGATGAGGAGAAACAAAAATGAGAATCAGGCAGGGTAGAGCAGAAATGATTGCAGCCAGCGACATTGCCTTATAAGGATCGCAGTGCTGGCAAAGATAACCGCCCAAAGCCATAGCCGGGATATTGGTGCCGTAGTAAACAATACCCTGCAGACTAAAATATTTGCGAGACTGGTCTTTTGCATCAGCAATCTCGCTCGATAGACCTACAACCAATGCTGTTAACCAGGCCATGCCGCTAGTGGCCATCAGCAAAAAAGGCAGTATCACGCATAGTGCCGATGAGCGAGACAAATCTGAAGTTTGTGAGACCAGCAAACATAAGGCTGACCATCCGACCAGAGTCATGCATCCCGAGACGATGGCATAACTGAGTCGGCGATAGCCAAAAAGTGGAAAGAAATCGCATAGCAAGCCAAAGAAAGGCTTTAAAACCCAGGGAGCCATCAAGATACTCATGATGATAGAGATCTGGAAAGCATCCAGATTGAGGCCCGTCTTTAAATAGAAAGACAAAGGTTGCGAAGCGAGCGCAAAATGCTGGGAGATGCCCTGGGTGAAATAGCAAATAAGAATGAAAAGAGTCAGATTGCGTTCGCGCATGTCTTTGTTTGTAGATTTGCAAAAGGTTTGCGTAGATCCCCCCCTGAGGGTAGGCCTATCTAGCTAATTTTGCGCTAATGTCGATGCAGTTTAATCGGGCATTGACGGTCGCCCGTCTCGAGTCAGGCTACAGCACCACATCCACCACCAGGATGAAATCACGCTCATACTGTTTACATAAATCGAAGAATTGCTGCGAAGCGAACGAATAGCAATTAGACTTTAAGAGTCGATGCAAATCATTCTCAATAAGCATTTTGAGAATGACAAAGATCGAGCCGGTCGTCAGCCTTCCGGCAATCCAATGAGTCAAGATTCATGGGATCGAAACGATGGATGAGCTAATGCAAACATTCTCATTTAATCGCTCTCATAATCAAAAAACGGAATTCATTTTCAGAAATTTTCAGATATATTTGATTCTGGAGACAAGTCAAGAGGTAGGGCAATGGCATTCGAAAATATTGCACTAGATAAGTTGCTTACTTATATATCTCAACTCAAAAAAGTTGATGATGCATTGCTCGACCGGATGCAAGCTCAGATGCAAGACCCTGCCTGCGAGCTCGACTCGTTTTTTTCTGAGCCATACCCTGAATATGGTTCAGACGGCATGAAAATCGCCACCTTGATCAACCCGACTGGCGAACAACAAAACTTTGATTATCGCGATTGTCGCGAAGCCAAGGCTACTCCTCTTTTAGACAGACTTCCCGCGATCAAATCATTTATCGAGGACTCGGGCTTTCATGTCATGGGTTCGCGCATGCTGCGCCTGGAGCCAGGGACTTTTTTGCACGAGCATAGAGACTTTGTCTATCTCGAAGACGTACCGCGCTATCGGCTGCACCTGCCTCTCATCACCAATGCCGACGCTCACATAGTCAGCCCAGCACTAAATGTGCATTTCAAACGGGGCTATCTCTGGAAATTGGACCCTAAAGAGACCATTCACTCGGCCTGCAATTTTGGCCAGACTTCGCGCTATCACTTGATGATGGATTGTTATGTCGAAGCCAATCTCCAAGCACTCATCGATCAACAATGGCTTGATGGAGATTGTCTCTTTGCCCAGACACAATTGACCAAAGAGATCAAAGAAACTCTCATCGATAGAGCCCAGGCCTTGGTGCAAGCCGGCGAGCTCAAGGCAGGCGAAGAACTGCTGCTCAAGACGTTTTGCCAATATGATCTCAGTAAATTTGGCCCGACATCTTATGATTTGGTTTTTGAGATGTACGATCGACTGGAACGCCAAAATGGCTTTGAGAAAGCAAAAGAACGCAAAGATTATTGGATGGAGAGACTGATCGAAGTGTATCCGGAAAGAAAATCACAATTGGTGGCCGTGTGATGACAGAAACTAACACTTATATGAGCTGGTCTCTGCCTTCGGTCAGCGATTACCAAACGCAAAAGAACATTCAGGTGGTTGGGGACAGCCAATCGCCAGCACACGACTTGATCTCCTCTTCGGCCTGCGGCAAGACGCTGGCGGCCAGTCGCAATGCCTTTTTTGCTCGGCGTTTGCGCGCAGCTATAGAGATTGACTCGCAAAACAAAGATCTGCCTAGCTATTTTCCTGGCCATACTCTGCCATCACCAGGCGGTTTAGAATGTCGAGAAGTCTTCAGGGGCAATCTAGTATTTGATCAATTTATCAATCTACTCAAGTTTGATGAGCGCACAATCAAGCGCATCTTTGCTGACAAAAGCCAGAGCAACGAGCACTATACCCCCAGCTATCAGATCTCGGCTGCAAGCACTCAGGGACAACAAAATTGGCCATATGCGGCCATTCAAAAGCCCACTTTGTTTTTTTTAAAACAAATACAGGAGCAGCGCCAAACGCAGCGCCAAGTAGAGTCGATAGCTAAAGCGGTACTGGCTCTGGATGCTAAGATCAAAAAGCTATACAAAGACCTCGATCAAAGTGTAGATCTGGATGGTCTGGCCGCCATATTGAGCTACATCAAAAACATCTGGTATCAGTCGAGTGACAGGGCAATGGTCACAATGTACAGCAATCAGGCCCTGCAAGCCGCTAGAGCCCAATTGCAGCAGGCAGCCGTCCAGCTTAACGACTCCAATCTAATCTATTTCCTCTTCGAACTCGAGGCCATGACCTCCTATCTCACCCATAGCGGTGATCATCAGCAAGTCATTGCTGCAGGCGTATTTGCAGGCAACTATGTGGAGGTCTGCCAAACCGACCTCACCGATTTTGGTGCCACTGAATTTTGCGTCCGCGAAAGGTTGTTTGACGAGATTATCAACTCGGCCGGCAGAGGCTTTGCTCCTGTTATCATCAACGAATACGGCCTGGTCGCCGATGGCAATCATCGCGTGACGGCAAGCTGGCTCTGGAACGTACTCAAGTTTTGCCAGGACCTCAACTGGACATGCGACGATCAAGATTTTCAAGATCGTCTCGAGCTCTTTTTTGACGAGTGCCAAAAAGGTAACTCGGTGCTACTCCCCTTTAGCAAGGCAGTATGCCCGGTCTCGAAGCACGAAGTCCTGAGCCACCTGGCAGCATATCTTTCAACTCCCGAATACCGCGCTCGCCTCAACACATATATAAAACCATTGATCGCCAAGCACGATTACATCGTCCAGTTGCCTGCAGTACTCTTGCCCGAATACCTCTGCCAGGCAGTGGTCAAATCCGGTTACGACGATGGATCTCTAGTCCAGCGTGCATGTCCTTCGCTCTACGAAGCCATGGCTGATGACGACACCTGCGTATTGCCCCCAAGGGCCAGCTACCACTTTACCGATGCTGCTCTCTTGCCCTGGTTTCAGGTCCTTAGATCAGCCAGCGGCTCCAGCGTGCGGCCTCAACAGCCTGGCGCGCTCCCCTATATCGAGATGCGCAAAGCAAAGACGAGCATGAGTCGCAACTCCAATCGCAAGAGAAATGGTCGCAACAGACCGAAAGTCCACGAAGATCGCCTCTTGGGTGCTGACGCTCCCATCTCGCTTTCTTTAGTTACCAAAGGAGGTCAACATTGAGAATCGCATTTTTAGGTAAGGGAGGCGCAGGCAAGACCACGACTAGTGCGGGTTTTGTCCGTTATCTCGCTGCCAAAAAATCACACGTACTAGCTATCGACGCCGATGTCAACGCCCATTTACGTGGCGCTCTACATTTGCCAAACCTCGTCGGCCATCCTCATGAGCTCGGCGACGTCAAAGACGACATCATTGCCTATCTCAAGGGTGATCGCCAAGATCTCGGCGATATGCCTATGGTAGGCACCACTCCGCCCTCCGCCAAATCACGCTTCATTACTGTATCCCAGAAAGATCCGCTGATCGCCAAGTACGCCCAGACTGCAGGCAACGTCACACTCTTGACGGTAGGCACCTACAAAGAGAGCGATGTCGGTGGTGCTTGCTATCACGTCAAATTGACAGGTCTCCAGGCATTTTTCCACCACCTGTTAGATGGTCAGGACGATTATGTGGTAGCCGACACTACTGCCGGCACCGACAACGTTGCCACATCGCTTTCATTTGCCTACGACATGAATGTCTTTGTTGTAGAGCCAACAAAAAAATCGACTCAGGTCTATCTCGACTATATAGAGGTGGCGCCTCACCTCAAGGATCGTACCTATGTGATTGCAAACAAGGTGGATACTCCTGAGGACGAGATGTTTATCATCAAAACCGTAGGCCATGACAGATTGCTGGGAGCAGTGCCGCAATCCAAGCACCTCAAGCGCTTTGAACAAGGCAAACGCGAAGCTCTCGCAGACTTTATGGCAGAGCAGGCCGTCGTATTTGACAAGGTCTACGATACTTGGATGAGCAAAAAACGCGACTGGAATGATTATCTCGCTCGTCTGCGTGAGACCCACTCAAAGGTCTGCAGAGATTGGCTCGATGAGTATTTTGGCCAAAAACTCGATCAAAATCTCGATGATGCTTTTACCTACCAAACGGCAATAGAGCAGATCGAAAAAAACAAGGACCTGACCAGAGTCTAAATCAAAGAGAACAGCCCTGTTGCCAGTCAATAGGGCTGTTCTCGGACTACTACCGATTTACAAATAGCAATAAAAACCAATGACATTACAAAAAGAGTTAGAAATCCAGACAACGCCGTCGATAGACAAGAGACTTTCACTCACCCCATATGTGCACGAGACGATCGAGCGCTTTATCGCAGAAAAAGAAACACTCTTTCAATTGACCAATGCAATCGGCAGCCCACTCAATATTTTGTTTCCCGAATTGATAGGTCAAAATGTCGATCGTTTTCGCCAGACCTTCAAAGAGCTAAATATCATGGGCAAGGTCTTTTTTGCCCACAAATGCAATCAGTCCGACTCATTGGTCCGCAGGCTCTCTGTCGAAGAAGCCAATCTCGACGTCAGTTCGATCAACGAGCTCAAGCATGCATTTGGCGCTGGTTTCGATGCAAGTCGTATCGAATGCACCGGCCCTAAAAATCCTGAATTTCTCGCTCTGGCCATCCAGCAAGGCGTGACTATCGCTGTCGATAGCCTGGCCGAGCTCTCGATCATCCTCGAGCTCAGAGGCCAGCTCAAAGTCAAAAAGGCCACTCGCATACTCCTGCGTCTTTCCGGCTTCGAGGCGACCCATTCCAAGTTTCTCAACAAGGGCTCGCGTTTTGGCGTGCCGATCAAAGACGCCGGCACAGCCTTTGATATCATCGAGACCAATCGCAAATCTCTGGATCTATTGGGCTTTTCCTTTCACCTGGACACAGTCTCGGTCTTGGAGCGCGCTGTAGCCATCGAAAACTGCTTTGAACTCTTTGACGAAGCCATCGCTCGTGACCTGGAGCCTCGAGTCCTCAATATCGGTGGTGGATACAAGGTCAATTATCTCAAGGATGAAAATGAGTGGAATGCCTATGTCTCAGCCCTAAAAGAAGCAGTACTGGGCACCCGCGGCTCGATGACCTGGCACAACAACGGCTTTGGCATGTCGCCAGACAAAGGCAAGCTCAAGGGCAATTTTAATAGCTATAGCTATTTTGACACGCAAACTGGCGGTGACTTTCTCAACGAATTGCTCAACCAAAAATTTCCCAACCTGGGTGATGCCACCGCTGCTAGTATCTTGCGCGACAATATGATCGAACTCTGGATCGAGCCTGGTCGCTCTCTTTTAGAGCAATGCGGCATCACAGTGGCCCGAGTCAACTCGATCCGCAAATCATCGCGTGGCGAAAATATCGTCTGCCTGAATATGAAGAGACAGGATATCTCCTTTTTAGATCAGGAGATCTTTGTCGACCCCATAATCGTTTCCAGATCCGAAAGAGATGGAGGTCAAAAACTCGAAGCCAACATCCTGAATAGAGGAAACACTGCCTCCGCAAATGCCGAGCCGGACAATGGCAATGTCGGTGTGTATTTTGCAGGCAATCTATGCCTCGAATCCGATCTGGTCTACAGACATATGACCTACCTGCAAAAAATGCCCGAGCCCGGCGATCTGGTGGTTTTTCCCAATAGCGCCGGCTATTTTATGGATTTTTCGGCATCTACATCTATCATGCAACCGGTTGCGCAAAAAGTAGCCGTCATGGAAAGAGAAGGTCGCTTTACCTGGATGCTCGACGGCCAATACGTACCATTCTGGGACTTGCTTTAAAAACTGGAGAAACACATAAATGCTAGTCAAACACATCAGCGATCTGATCGGTAAGACCCCACTCTTTCTCATACCTGAAAAAGTGCACGGTCTCAAAAATGTCAATCTGTACGCCAAGCTCGAATTGCTCAATCCCTTTGGATCGGTCAAGGACAAGAGCGCCTGGAACGTACTCAAGGACGACATCGAGCAAATCGCACGCGAAGGCAAGACAGTAATCGAATCCTCCAGCGGCAATATGGCTAAGGCCATGCAACTGGTCTGCTCCGTGCACGACGTACCCTTCAAGATTGTTACCAACCGGATCAAAGTAAGAGAGGTAAAACAGATCCTGCAATTGCTAGGCGCCGAAGTAGATGAATTGCCCGGCCTCTCTGAGTGCCCAGACCCTACCGATCCTAATGATCCCATTACTTTCATCGACCAGATCATGTCTGCCAACCCTGGCAAATATTTTCACACCTCACAATACACAAACGAAAAAAACATCCACGCTCACTACAACTCTACCGGCAAGGAGATCTGGGAAGATCTCAACGAAGCCAATGAAGGAGAAGTAGACATCTTTGTCGGCGGCCTTGGCACCACCGGCTCGACACGTGGTTCAGGTACTTATCTTAAAGAAAAAAATCCCGACATGAAAAATGTCGGCGTCATCGCTAGCAAGGGCCATCTCTTGCCGGGCATCCGTAATGTCGACGAAATGTACGAAGTCGGCCTCTTTCGCAAAGATTTTTATGACGATATCGTCGAGGTCTCCATGGACGAGTCCATCGATGCCATGCTCACACTCATCAAAAAGTGCGGCATCCTGGCCGGCCCCACTGGCGGTGGCAGTCTCGCCGCTGCTATGAAATACCTCAAGCCTCTCGATGCGACTTTCACCAGAAAGCAAAATGTCGTCTTTATCGCCTGCGATAGAGTGGAGTGGTATCTCTCCTATCTGCAAAAAAATCGGCCCGAACTTTTCGGCATCACCGTCAAAAAAGATACAGTCAAGGCCATCACCCCAGAACAAGCCGATGCGGCACCCGAGATCGATTGCGGGCAGCTCGAAAAACTACTCAATGGAGACAATAAGCCATTGGTAGTGGACATGCGCGGCTCCCTGGCCTTCAAGGCTTCGCGGATCGCAGGGTCCATCAATATCCCAACCGACAACCTCGAAGACATTGCCGACATGGGCGTACCATTTGGATCCACGCAAAAAGTGGTATTGGTATGTCCGACCGGGGAAGTCAGCAAGCGCTTTGCTGCTTTCTTTAAGGCCAAGGACGTAGATGTGGTCTCGCTCGAAGGTGGTTTTGTCAACTGGAGAGACGAAGGCAAGCCCATGGAAAAAACAAAGTCTGGCGGCCTGCGCGCTGGCCTCAAAAAAAATAGCCTGGTCGGCACGGCAAACTAAGAGAGATAGGCATAAATATGGTCTCCACCTGCAATATCTCGCTAGACCAACTGAGAGCACCGGTACTCGATACCGATGCTCTCAGGCAAGCCTTTCCCATTTTTGCGGCCAATCCGGATCTCATGTATCTGGACAGTGCAGCGACCTCGCAAAAGCCTCAGCTCGTGCTCGAGACCATCGAGCAGTATTTTGCCAAAAACTGCGCTAATGCCGGTCGAGCAAGCTATAGCTGGTCTAGCCAGTTGCAAAACGCAATCGAGTCCACACGCCAAAAAGTAGCTAGTTTTATCAACTGTCAGCCAAACAACTTAGCCTTCACATCTGGTGCCACCGAATCTCTCAATACCGTGGCCATGGCCTGGGGACTTTTCAACCTGGCTGATGGTGATGAGATCATGCTCTGCCCTAAAGACCACAAATCGGCCATCCTGCCCTGGTACAACCTGCAAAAGATACTGGCCGCCCAGGGCAAGCAGATCAGCATCAAGCATTTTGGCATCCACGAAGTAGGGGACTACGAGTTAAAAGAGATCAAGGCTGGCCTCAGTCCAAAAACCAAACTCATCGCCCTCACTCATGTGCACCACGTCTTTGGTCTCGACATGGAAATCCCCGAAATAAGAGAAATAGTCGGGCCGGATGTCTTGATCTCGCTGGATGCCAGCCAGTCCATCGGGCACGAGCCGATCGATGTGGTGGGCCTGACTTGCGACTTTATGTCGTTTTCGGGACACAAGATGTTTGCAGCTCCAGGAGTAGGCGGACTTTATGTGCATGATCGCGCAAAAGACGCGATGCAACCGATCAAATTGGGTGGCAAGAGCCCGGTGTCAGTGAGCGGTGGTCTAAAGGTCGAGGCAAAAAATCTAGGAGAATTACTCGAAGTCGGCACGCAAAATATACCAGCCATCTTGTCTCTGGGCAGCGCCGTCGATTTTATCAATGAGATCGGACAGCAAAATATCCAGAAGCACGTGAGCAATCTCACTGTTTATCTCTGGCAAAAAATGAAAGACCTGCCCGGTGTGTATTTTGCGCCTGGCATTGGCGTATGCGGCTGCGAAGAAGGTTTTGGCATCCTTGCCTTCAGGCTTGAGCAGGTTGCCTCCAGCGATCTGGCATTTACACTCGATGCCGAAGATATCTTTGTCAGGTCTGGCGATCATTGCGCCTATTTGCAAGACAAAGGCAAGGAGGACGTAGCAGAGGCACAAGATGACTATATCCGTGTCAGCATGCATGCCTACAACACGTTTGATGAGATAGACCAGTTTGTCCAGGTGCTCGAATGCGTGATCAAAAATTAGACAGAGCAAAAATAGCGATCATAGGCGCAGGACAGAGCGCCTTATCTTGTGCCGCCTATTTAGCCAGGGCAGGCGCAAAAGTCGATCTATACGAAAAGCAAGAGCAAGCAGGAGGTCTCTGCATCAACGAAACTCCTTTTAAGCGAGTCGGCAGTGATGCAATAGTATCGTCGGTAGCATCATACTATGGCATGCTCAGACAAGAGGTCATCGATGAGCTAGAGCTCTACAAGCATGGCTTACAGCCTTATCTTTCCAATCCCATCGAGATCGTCTTATTGGACAATGACCAATATGTTTTTACGCCTCGCGAAGCACCGGATCAAGACGAGTCTGTACCGAGAGTCAAGATAGATGGTCTGGACGATAAACAAATAGAGGGATGGCAAGCCTTTTGGACAGACATACAAAAAGCAGCTTCGATTATCTACCCTCTTTATTTTGATAGCACTACGACTCAAAAAAGAGTCAAAGAGGTGCTCATAGATCACAATCTTCCCAAAATCGCCGACGCTATTTTTGACAAGAGTCTCGAGCAGCTCCTCGATCAATATCTCAGCAATCCTGCCTATAAGGCAGTGGCAGCAACATGCACACCAGGTTTTGCCAATCTAGTAGGCTCAGTCTTTGGTTGCATCCATCACGGCACTGCAAGCACGCTGGAGATCTTTGGTGCCTGGGGGCAGGTCAGGGGCGGCATGGGCCAGGTCACGCAAGCCATGCAGAGATCGGCAGAGGCTCACGGGGCCAGAGTGCATCCAGGCAAGGCCG
>Ga0233436_1003528_pt1 | contig 10134 bp, 11 predicted proteins | sample SI_122_August201_2_FD_182723 | JGI IMG/M metagenome (GOLD analysis project Ga0233436, IMG submission 182723) | Seawater microbial communities from Saanich Inlet, British Columbia, Canada - SI_122_August2016_150_MG | ecosystem: Environmental > Aquatic > Marine > Inlet | place: Canada: British... | reverse complement strand
GGTTGCAAAAAGACAATCTCACTGATTTAAATTAAAAGATATGTATATTAGAAAATTAACTGCTAAATTTTGTCATAAAAATCTTCAAATTTATACTTAATTTTTCCCCATACATGAAAAAGAGCCGTTTTTTTTGACTTTTCCTATGTTTTTTACATCAAAAAAACACAGTTTTTAAATACTGTGTTCTTGCGATTATTATCAGCTTATTTAGTGTTTTTTTATGTTCTTAACTTAATGGTATTGGGGTTTAGTGTTGTTAGTTATAATTCATCAGATACATTAAGTCATACTATATGACATTGATTAGATAAAAAGCCAGAAATGATAATAGTAAAGAATAGAAATATGGCCTATAATTGGGACGTATTTCATAAAGATTTAACTTGAGGAAGTTCATTAATCTTTACTAATGCATCTAAAAGAGATAATGATATATTTTGAGCAGAATGAAATCAAGTATCAAGTATAACATTTACAACAAAATATGACTATACTATTAGATGATCAGATAATTACATAGCATACGCATTCCACTCAGTACCAGGATTTAGTAAAATAGGAAAATATTCTTGAAGAAGAGCTAATTGAGATGTTGTTGATTTAGGTTTTAGACCAGCTTATGTTATGATAAAAAAAGTTAATTGAAATTGAGATTGGATAATAAGAGATAATAAAAGATGAAATAATATAATACATATTAATAAAGTTTGAACTGATTTAAGTAATTCAGAAATAGTATTTCATGATAATTGATTCTCATTGAATTGAGCATCAACAAATACATTATATGAATATAATAATAATTGATGAGAATATATCTATTATGCAATAGCAGAGTAAAAAAAGAATACAAAATATTTGTATTCTTTTTTTTTATAAAAAGTATATAAAATGTTTGCAAAAAGAAAAATTATGGATACAATGAATTTAAATTATTAAAATAATATAAAAAATATGAGTGAAATAATAGATTGAGAAGAATATTATACTAGGGAAGAAATGGATAGTAGAATAAATAAATATATAAAAGATAGTGCAGAAGAATTAGTTTTTGAATTAAAGCAAAAACAAAAAATATCTTCTAAGGAAGTAGTAAATGTATAAAGTGATATTTAATAAAAATGTAGAAGATTCTATAATAGAATTTATATATAAATATAGAGAAATAAATTTGAGAATATTTACAGATACTTGATTATATAATGAAGATTTAATAAAAGAAAATTATATACAAAGCTCAAGGAAGTTTTAAAAAGCTATATTTGATAATATAGAAAATAAATTAAAAGAAGATATTATATGAAAACAAATTTTAGAAAATGAGAAAATTTTATCAGTAATTACAGTTTGAAATTATAAAATATTTATTTATTTTAAAGAAAAGCAAAAAACTAACAAAAGATTAATAAATAATATAGAATTTTATAAAAAATAAGAATATAAGATTTTACAAAAAGAAAAATTATGGATATAATGAATAAAATTTATTAAAATAATATAAAAAATATGGTAATTATAAAAGAAAAACAAATAGGAAAAAAAGAAATTATAAAAAAAATTGAAAGTAGGAAAAATGAGAAAACTATTTCTTTTGAAGAAGCATATATGAAATGAAAAGATTTTATAAATAATCTTTGAAGATAATGTATAAGTTAGAAATAAAAAATTAGTTATAGTTCAATATATATTTTGAAGTTCAGAGAATTATATAAATTTAGTTAAATAAGAATACAAAAAATAGATTAAATATTAAAAAAGAAGATTACTCAGATGGAGAACAAGTATTAAAAAAATTAAATTTATTAAATAATATAAAAAATATGAGTGAAATAATATATTGAGAAGAATATTATACTAGGGAAGAGATGGATGAAATAATGTATTCTTATATTAGAGAAACAGCAAAAGAATTAGAAATAGAATTAAAAAATGTAGATAATAAGAACTTAGCTTATGTATAATGTTAGATATAGTAAAAAATCAATTATAAAATTACAAGCTTTTATAAATAGTTATAAAAATAGTTACATAATTTTAATAAAATAATCTTGAATACACTTTGAAAAACAAATAATAGATAATTATATAAGAATATGAGATAAATTATATGAAAATATAATTTATTCCATAGATACAAAATTGAAAGAAGATATTATATTATGAGAAAATATAAAAAAATACATAATTATAAAAATAAATAGTTTTAGACTATTTGTTTATTTTAAAGAAAAAAATAGACTAAAAGAAAGATATGTTAATAATATAGAATTTTATAAAAAATAAGAATACAAAAACTTGTATTCTTATTTTTTATAATTTGTAATTCATTAATTTTAAATAAAGGCTATTATAGGAAAAATTATTCTAATTTAGTATCTCTTATTCTAATTTAGCATCTCTTATTCTAATTTTTTAGAGAAAATTAGAATAAGAACTTTACTTATTCTAATTTTTAGTATATAATTAGAATAAGAACTAAGTTTATTTTAATAATTAGATAAAAAATGGAAAATAAATTTGTATCATGAACTTATAAACAACAATATGAATATAAGAGTTTTTTACCAGAAAAAATAAATAAAGAATTTGTTTGGGAAAATTCTAAGATAAATATATTACTTGAAAAAGCTAATTTAGAATTATGAAAATTAGAAAGTTTTTCGAAATTTGTTCCTGACCTATCTTTTTTTATAAAAATGCACGTGTCAAAAGAAGCAATACAATCAAGTAGAATAGAGTGAACAAAAACAGAATTTGATGACTTATTTATAAAAGATATATCAGAAAAAACTTTGGAAGAAAAAAATGATTTAGAAGAAGTACAAAATTATATAAAAGCATTAGATCTATGAATAGAATATTTAAAAGATCTACCATTAACCTTTAGACTATTTTCAAAAATACATAAAGAATTACTGTCATGAGTTAGATGAGAATATAAAACACCATGAGAAATAAGAAAATCACAAAATTGGATAGGATGATCTAGTTTGGTAGATGCTTTTTTTATACCACCACATTATGATGATTTATCAGAATTAATTACAGATTTTGAAAATTTTTTGTATAATAATGAATTAGAAATACCAGAATTAATAAAAATAGCAATAGCACATTATCAATTTGAAACAATACATCCATATCTTGATTGAAATGGAAGAATAGGAAGACTTATGATTATATTATACTTAATAGAAAAAAACATAATTAGTTCACCAATATTATATATATCAGATTTTCTAGAAAAAAATAGATGATCATATTATGATGCTTTAACTATAGTTAGAGAACAAAATAATATAGAATATTTTATTATTTTTATTCTGAATTGAATAATTGAAACATGTAAAAATTCTAGAACGACTTTAGAAAAAGTACTAGAATTAAAAAATAGTTATGATAACAAAATATTAAGTTTTGATAGTAGAGCAGAAAAAGCTCAAACTATTTTAAATTATCTTTATTCTAATCCAATAGTAAATTATAAAGATATAATGAAAATTATTAATTGTACAGCATCAACAGCAAATAGATTTTTAGAAGATTTTATTCATTTATGAATTTTAGAACAAAAAACTATAAACAAAAGAAACAAAGAATATATTTTTGAAAATTATTTAAAACTATTTAGATAAACAAAGTAGGGGAACCTTGTTCACCTCTACTTATACATTTCCCCCTATTTTATCCCAAATTTTTTAGCCTCACCAACAAGATGAGTATATTTAATAAAAGCCTCATCATTTCAAGAATTCATCTCTTTTTTTAGAGTAGAAACAAGTTTCTTATAAACCTCTCTATTTATTCAATGTACAAGTTTTCAAAGCTCAACTTCAGTATGTTCTATATTAGCATGAGTATTTTCAACCTCTATTTGAAGAGAAACTCACTTATATTTTTCTTTTTTATTTAATTCAAGAGAATCAAGATAAGAAAGTCAATCTTTTAATATATTTTTTAAATCATCATGTAATCCATCTTTGAACAAAATATTAGTATTTAAAAAATCAATATTTTTTTCATTTAAAATACAAAATCAAATAGCCATATCCTCACTAGTTATTTTCTGAGTATCCAAAGCTTTATCTTTTTCAGTATTACTAGTGAATTTAATTCTGTTAAAAGCATCATAAACTATATTTGTACTAATATCCAAGAGTTTAGCAACCTCTTTTAAGTAAAAATCTTTTTCAATATTATCAGAATAAGATTTTATTATATCAAGTAATTCTTTTAATAGTCTTTTCTTTTCATCAATACTATTTGTATCAAAATCTGATTTTTGGATATAGTATCAAATAGGACTTAATGCATTATCTATATATTCCTGGAAATTTTTTCAAGATTGTATCAAATCATCAGGATCTTTTCAATTAGGAAGAGATATTATTTTTAATTCAAAACCAGAATTTTTCATTTTTTCTAAACTAGCCTTTGTGGCTTTATTTCAGGCATTATCACCATCAAAACAAAGATAAACTTTTTTTGTTAATCTTTTTATAATAGTTAGATGTTTATCTGTTAAAGCTGAACCAGATACCGCAACAGTATTAAAAAATCATGCAGACTGAAGACTAATAGTATCCATTTGTCATTCAGTAATTATTATGAAATCTAGTTTTGTAATAGCTGTTCTAGCATTGAAAAGTCAATATAAAATATTTGATTTATCATATAAATCTGAAGCAGGTGAATTTAGATATTTAGGCATAGCATCTCACATAGTTCTAGCAGTGAAAGCAACAAAGTCTCATCTAGTATTTTGTATAGGGAAGATTATTCTATTTATAAATTTATCTTTTCTAGCCTTTAAATCCACAAAAATATTTGATTTAGTTATTAGGTCATCATCATATCATTTTCATTTTAGATAATTATAAAGCTCTACTCAGCTATCAGCATAACCAAAATGAAAGTCTTTCATTACTTGTTCATTTAAACCTCTATCAAATATATATTTTTTTACCTCTGGATATTTTTTTAAAGCATTTTCGTAATAAGTTGTTGCATCTTTGTATAGAGAATAAATATTTTTCTTTGTTTCGAATTTTTCTTGATTAAAATTAGAGTTTACTTTTATACCTGTATATCCACCAAGAATTTCTATAGATTCTTTGAATTCACAATTTTCTAAATCCATTATAAACTTAATAGGTCCTCATCATTTATGACAACCAAAACAATAAGCTAATTGTTTAACAGGAGATACTACAAAACTAGGTGTTTTTTCATTATGACCAGGAAAAGGACAAACAGATTTATAATTAACACCTGCCTTTTTTAATGTCATATATTTACTTACAAGTTCCACTATATCTATAGCTCACTCTAATTCTTCACTTATTCCCATTTATTTATTTAGTTATAAATTTTATTTTATTTTAGGTAAAATATTGTTTTTGTAAAGAAAAAACTGAACTTTAGTTCAGTTTTTTATCTATAGTGTCTACGTTTATATCTTTTGTTATTAAATCTTTTACTTTTTATAAGTTCCAATTCCAAATTTATATCTCATATTTTTATAGGTTCAGGTGTTGAATCTATTTTAACTTTAACAAAATTTCTTCAGTGTTTTATAACAATATATCTTCATTTATTGTATATTTGAATATTTTCATAGTGAGGAATAGGAAGTTTCCGATCTTTTACAAATTTTAACCTAACATTATAGTAATTTTCTTCTATCTCATTCATAGAGTAACTATCTAAATCATATCTTCAATCAGCATATCATCAAATAAAATTATCTATATCCATATGTCATCAAGAAATTTTAAAATTAAAATTAAGTCATTCCTGTTCTATAAATTCTTTTAATTCATCTATATTTCAATTTTCATCATCAAATCTACTTATCTGTCAGTCAATAAAAGATGTACTAGTATGTATTTCTAATGCATATGAAACCTGACTTTGAATAAGTAAAATAGCTCAAAAAATAATTTTAGTTATTTTTGTTTTTTTCTCATTATTATCAGTAATTGAATTTAGTTTTTCCATTATTTAAAATATTAAAAATAAATTTTATTAATCTTATTATAATTAATATTTAGGGAAAGTCAAATATAGTTAATTAAAAGAAATATAAATTTTTATTTGACAATAAGAGAAATATAAATATTATCCATATATAAATAGTATATAACCTTTAAATTATGTTTATAGTTTTTGAATGAGTTGATTGATCAGGTAAAGATACACAGTTGAATAAAACTTTTGAATATTTGAGAGAAAAGGATAAAAATAGTCAAATATGGGTTACTAAAGAACCAACACCTAATACTGCTTCAGGTAGAGAAATACTTGAAAAGTTATCATGAGTTTGATTTAAAGATTGAAATGAAGCTCTAGATTTATATGTAAAAGATAGAGAAGAGCAAACAAGTATAAGAAAAGATATATTAAAGCACTCTATTATACTTTCATCACGTTTTGATTATTCTACATATTCATACCAATGAGTACAGTGACTTAGTTTTGAAGAAATAAATAAAGCACATAATTATGATAATATCTTGATACCAGATATTACATTTATTTTTGATGTAAGTAGAGAAAATATAGAAAAAAGATTGCATAATAGATGATGAGAGCAAGAATTTTTTGAAAATATAGATTTTTTAGAAAAAGTAAAAGAAAAATATTTAGAATCAGCAGATAAATTAAAAGATACAAGAAAAATATATATTATTGATGCAAATAAATGAGTAGAGGATGTATTTTGTAGTGTTAGAGAGATATTAGAAAATTATACAATATAACTATGCAAACTACAAAACAAACATGAGATAATTGAGAAGTAATAGCAATAAAATATCTTCAAAAACATAATTATAGAATACTTGATACAAATTTTAGATTTAAAAGATTTTGAGAGATTGATATAATAGCCGAGAATAAAAAAAATATAATTTTTATAGAAGTAAAATATAGAAATAATACAAGATATTGATTACCAGAAGAGTCAATTACAACTAATAAAATGAGAAAATTCTTAAAAACAGTAGATTTTTTTGTTAAAAAAAATAAAATAAAAGAAGAAAAAATTAGAATAGATGTAATAGCTATTTTAAGGGCAGAATTCAATTATAAATTAACTCATTATAAAAACATATCAGTATAAAATTTTATAAAAACTTGACAAATGATAAAAAATAGCTATAGTTGCAATCACAAGGAGCGAAAACAAAAATAAAAATTTAATAAAAAAATGATTACATTAGTTATTTATATATTAATTTTTATTTATAAAATGAAAAAAATTTATTTAAGTATAATTGTTTTAGTATTAGTATTAGTTAATACTAATTGAGTAGTTGCATCTAATGTTGACTTAGAATCAACAATTACAAAAGTAGAAAAGAATTTAGAAAATGTTGCTGAAAAATTTATAAAAAAATCAGTAAAAAAAGAAGAAGCAATAAAAGAAATAAAACAAAGTTTTAGTAATTTAAAAGTTAGAGCTAAAAGAAATACATTATCTAAAGATAATTTAGAAAAAGAAGTAAAAAATCAAATAGTAAACATATATGCTAAAAGCCAAAATAACAAAGATTTAACATCTACTTATAGAGCTATAGCATCAAAAAATTTAAATTCATATATTTCAGAAGAAAAATCAAATAAATATTTTGAAAAAAATATAAAAGATGCTAACTGAGATATTACTGTATTTATAAAATCTACAAAATCATTAAAAGAGTTAGAAAAAAAATATAGTAGTTACGATGAAAATGTAGAATTACAAGAAGTTTTAAAAGGATATTATGAAGTAAAAATTAAATCAGGAAAAGGTTCAGCAATAGAAAAATATTATTTTGATAAAGTATCAGAATGAGAAATTCCTAGTAGTTTAGTATGAGAAAAAGTAGTAGAACCATGATTAGTATTTATATCATGAGTAGAGAATTGAGAAAAAATAAATAGTTTATGGGGAATGACAAAAGTATGAGCAGATAAAACTATTGATTATATAAAAGAAAATAAAAAAAGAGATGTAGTAGTTGCTGTAGTAGATACATGAATAGATTATAATCATGCAGATTTAAAAGCTAACATGTGGATAAATACAGATGAAATTCTAGGTAATGGTTTAGACGATGATAATAATGGTATAATAGATGATTATTATGGTTATAATACAGCTGACGGATCATCAAATCAAGGTAATCCTATGGCAGGGCACTCACATGGTACTCATTGTGCTGGTACTGTTTGAGCAGTTAATCAAGGTTCATGAGTATTTTGAGCAAATCCATATGCAAAATTAATGGCTGTAAAAGTATTTTCATGAAATTGAGGGAGTACATCAACATATAACATAGTAAAATGAATAAAATATGCAGCAGATAATGGTGCCGATGTAATTTCTATGAGTGTAACAGCTTCTGGATATTCTAGTGCTTATCATGATGCAGTAAAATATGCAAATAATAAATGATCAATAGTTGTAGCAGCAGCTTGAAATAATAATGCAGATGCAAAGAATTATCAACCAGCTAGTTATTCTGAAACTATAACTGTAGCAGCAACTGATTCTAATGATAATAAAGCAAGTTTTTCAAATTATGGTAATAGTATAGATATAGCTGCTCCATGAGTAAATATTTATTCAACTGTTAAAGGGGGAGGGTATTCATCATGGAATGGTACATCTATGGCTACTCCAATGGTTGCTTGAGCTGTATCTGCTTTAATTCAAACAAAAGGAAGTAAAAGTTTAGCTGACATAAAAAAAGCATTAAAAGATAGTTGAGATAATGTATCAACTAATATAAGTTGAAAAAGGTTAAATATTGAAAAATTATTAATTTCAGTACAGGAAGAAGCTCCAGTAGAAGAAGCTCCAGTAGAAGAAGCTCCAGTTGAAGAAGCTCCAGTTGAAGAAACTCCAGTTAAAGAAACTCCGGTAGAAGAAACTCCTGTAGAAGAAAAAATTAATTTAGAATGAAATGTTTCTAAATTAATAAATTTATCATCAAGTAATGCTTCACTAAAAGTAGGTGAAAAAATGAATTTAACTTTTAGTATAAAATTAAAAACCTGAGAATTAATAGCTAGTGAAGAATTAAGTAAAACAGATTACAAAATAGAAGCATATAAAAATAAATGATACTATATCATAACTGAAACAGAAACAGGATATGAATTAGAATGAAAAAAAGAATGAAAACAAAGAATGAAATTAACAATATGATGAAAAGATTTTTGGTCATATGTATTTATAAAAGGAGTATTAAAAGAAGAAGTTAAAGAAGAAGTAAAGGAAGAAACACCAGTAGAGGAAGCACCAAAAGAAGAAGTTAAAGAGGAAACACCAGTAGAAGAAACACCAGTAAAAGAAGAAGCACCAATTAAAGAAGAAGTAAAGAAAGAAATAAAATTAAACAGAAATGTATCAAAGGTAGAATATGTATGATTAAATAGAGAAAATGCATTAAAAGTAAATGAAACAAGAGAATTAGAATTAAAAGTATATTTAAAAGATGGAACAGAAGTAAGTAGTAAAGAATTAAGTAAAACAGATTACAAATTAGAAGCATATAAAAACAAATGATACTATATCATAACTGAAACAGAAACAGGATATGAATTAGAATGAAAAAAAGAATGAAAACAAAGAATGAAATTAACAATATGATGAAAAGACTTTTGGTCATATGTATTTATAAAAGGAGTATTAAAAGAAGAAGTTAAAGAAGAAATAAAGGAAGAATCACCAGTAGAGAAAGCACCAAAAGAAGAAGTTAAAGAGGAAACACCAGTAGAAGAAACACCAAAAGAAGAAGTTAAGGAAGAAACACCAGTAAAAGAAGAAGCACCAATTAAAGAAGAAGTAAAGAAAGAAATAAAATTAAACAGAAATGTATCAAAGGTAGAATATGTATGATTAAATAGAGAAAACGCATTAAAAGTAAATGAAAAAAGAGAATTAGAATTAAAAGTATATTTAAAAGATGGAACAGAAGTAAGTAGTAAAGAATTAAGTAAAACAGATTACAAAATAGAAGCATATAAAAATAAATGATACTATATCATAACTGAAACAGAAACAGGATATGAATTAGAATGAAAAAAAGAATGAAAACAAAGAATGAAATTAACAATATGATGAAAAGATTTTTGGTCATA
>Ga0233436_1003524_pt1 | contig 10144 bp, 22 predicted proteins | sample SI_122_August201_2_FD_182723 | JGI IMG/M metagenome (GOLD analysis project Ga0233436, IMG submission 182723) | Seawater microbial communities from Saanich Inlet, British Columbia, Canada - SI_122_August2016_150_MG | ecosystem: Environmental > Aquatic > Marine > Inlet | place: Canada: British... | reverse complement strand
CAACACTGTCTTTCAAAGAATAGTAATACTGCTCATACCTCCTCCATACACCTGAATCTCTTATACCAGTCAGGTTCTTGTATTTAGCTCCTGTACCAGTCGTGCCAAACGATGTCTCCATCTGTGTCTGTGCGGCTATAACTTTCACACAAATCCTTGGAACACTGCTAGCCTTACACCACAAAAGTAAATCATCAACCTTATCTTCCAACACAGTATCCTTCCAATATTCAGCCAAAGGCTTTCGTAAATCATTAACTATTTGCCAACGCTCCATGTCAGTCTTCTCAGACGTTAAATTTGGCGTTCCAGTCGTTGCATTAAGCGTTTCAGCGTGTTCTTCGTCTATAGCCTCATTTAAATCAAAGAGGAGCTTAGACAACGATTCTAGCTCATTTTTTAAACTATCTAGTCTAGCTTCGTATTTTGCTATTTCTGCTTGTTTCTCTTCGTAGATTCCTTGAACATATTGGAATTCTTGCATGAGTGTTGTATATTCAGCTTTAGCTGTGTGTATTAGAGCTTCACGGTTAGTTGGTTTGTCGAATTGGATGTAGAGAAACATACCGACGATGACACCAATCATGGTTACTGCAGTGTATTTATTTAGGTACTTCATGAGGTTTGAGGTTATTTGTTTTTATTTTCTACAGATAGAATTGTGGTCGTCTGTGTAGTGGCACACAAATGCCGAGAACACGATTGCACAGACTGCTGCTGAGAGAATTAACATAGGAATGAGAGGTTAGAGGTTATTTGAGGCTCTCTTTGTAGAGAACAGCGATTGCTACTCCGTATCCAATTAGAGTTGCGATTACTAGAACTTCAAACATAATTGTTTGGGTTATTTGTTATTGTACTTGTAGAAAGCAGCCATGATGATGTACCAGAATGAACCGTAGAACAGGCATACGAAGGCTCCTCCTAGGAAGAATCCGACTCCTCCTGCGAAGTCCCATACTTGACTAGCAGACCAGAATGACCAGATTAGACCGAGACCTGTGCAGACGATTGCCGTCCACGCTTGTGCTTTGATCAGCACGTTGATTAGTTTTTTCCCGAACATGATAGTTGGGTTAAGAAAGTATTATAAGTAAAGCTATCATCCCAAGTAGGATTGTAATAGCGGTTAATTTATCTCCGATGTCTTCAATTGGTGTTCTCATGGTGTGTTGTTATATAAATTTTCTAACATTTGTTCTTCTTCAGACGGGAATACTACACTGATACCGAATCTTGAGGCAGTATGTCGATTGAGAGTCTCATATACTTTGGTCACATCTTTGGTCTCAAGCTCAGTAGTGCTTATTTTATCAAACATTGCGTGCATCACAGGTCTCCATAAATAGTTTTTCACTGACTCAGGAGTCCACATAATGTCTATTCCAGGCTTTAAGACCTTCTTCATATCATATCCAGCCATATTAAGCTCGTCTGCAAGCATGTCGCAATATTTGTGTAAGGACTTATTCTGCTTTAGTGTTCTTTTCTTTTTCGAACTCTCGGTATTGTTCATGTGGAGTTTGTGGTTGTTTACGTTCTATCTCTCGTCCTCTTCGGATTATAGATTCGTATTCTTTAATTGGTATAGCGAAGTATTTCATATTATTTTAGCCAGCATTTATCGCTACAGAATATTTTGTTTGTCTTTGGACTCATCACCATATCAGCTCCGCACTTCAAACACTGCCCCCTTCCACCTTCACTATGCTTTGGAGCTGGAGGTGCTTCTCTTAAGTTTGGACTTTCAGGAATGGTAGAATTGCCATCATCGTCTTCAGATTCCAAAAGAAACATAGATTGTAGTGAGTATCTTCGGAAGTAGGTGATAGCTGAACCCATTTTTTGTGGGTCTACGTCGCTTGGAAGTGCAATAGCCGACTCAACCAATGCTTTCCCTGTTTCAGCGTCTATAACGAGCGTTTTGAGAAGATTTATACCACTCTCAGAAACAGCTAACGGCTGAATAACTATAACCCCTTCCTCATTCAAGAGTGGTTTCAAAGCAGAGAGTAGTCCGTTGATGTCGAAATACTTTGACTTGAAGAAAGGATTCTCTGCGTCTTTCTTAACTGCTTTTAGTTTGTTTTGTAGGTTGAATAATTTTTGCATTATTTAGTTGGGTTAGTTAATTTCTTTGCAAGTTCGTTTCCATAGTCTAGTAGCTCTTGAACATCTAGATCACAAAGCCAAGCTTCAAAGTTGTCTGGCATATCGTCATCTGTTCCGTGATAGTCGTCGGCATGTTTGTCTTTGAGAAAGTCTTCAAATAGGTCTTCCATGTTATATGGGTTATATAATTACTTTAAACTTTTCCTTAACAGCCTCCCTCACCCCGCTACTCTGTGTGTAGCCTTCCTTCTCCACTGCTTTCTTAAACTTTTTCTTTTTCTCCTCGGTGGTTTTAATCATAATGTGAACGTGATCCATAGTTGTTTGGTTATTTGATTTAATCCTAGCATGGTGTATTTAGAAAGTCAATACTATTTTACTAGTTTGTCTAGTTCTTTAGTTGTGTACTCTCCAGGCTTAATTTTCTTGTTCCAAGTTTCAAGAGTTCTTCCGTCTGCGTGAGTTAAATCTTCTCCGTAGGTTCGGACTGTATTAGTCCTGGTGTCGGCAAAGTAGTGTCCTACGTCTTCTTGCCAATTGTGTACTGTGGTCATGGTGTTTGGGTTATGAATTTATAGCGTGTTCTTCGTCTGCGAAAGGAAGCTCTCTCTGTTCTAGGTCTAGGTTCATCATTGCACAGCCTTTTAGTTCTGCCATTAACTCGTCCGTTTGTGGTTTGAATCCATTAAATCTGTGACAATCAAAGCATGTTGATTTGATATGGAAACAGTATTTTGGGTCGCTAACGTGTAGTCTTTTAGGTGCTACGAACGGTACAAAGACCATTACCTCTGTGGTGCAATCACAATGTTTGCATTTGAATTTCATGTTTTTAAAGTTTATAGAGTATGTCTTTTTCCGCATAAGCTGTGTCCTTGTCTTCTTTGAGAGAATACTCCCACCCCCTATTCATAGCTTCGTCCAGGTGATACCAGGCTGAAATTATTTGACGGTAGAGCAAAACAGGGCACTCCCCTCTGTTTGTTTTTGCGACTACCAAATCGCCTATTTTGTATTTTGGCTTTGGAGCGTCACTGAAACTTGTTATTTTGTTTTCCATATTGTCTTGGTTAAAAAATTCTATTTAGTTTAATTCCTGATTCTCCAAATTCATACTCCCCCACCGTTGTGTTGTAGTGTAGGTTGAAGTCTATTTTCTTTCCCCCTACACGCCTTTTCCATGCTGTGAGTGTTGTGTCGTTATCTTCCCTGTCCCTTGTAATGAAAAACACCGTGTTTGCTTCTTTTGCTATGTTTGAACTCCCGAATAAGTCTGCTGACGTTGGCTCTTTGGTCACGTCTCTTTTCCTAAAATGAGAGACCACGATTATTGGGACCTTGTGTTCTTTGGTTATCCTCTTTAGACTCCTCATAATATTCCCTATTTGTGACGACATGTTCTCGTTGCCTTCCATTGAGAAGTAATGCAAGTGATCGATAACAATCATATCTGGGTTACTAGCCAGGCCTTCCTCCAATGATTTTATAAATCCGTCAAAGTCCAATACTGCACCAGTATACAAAAGCACATTCTCGTTCATTGAGTCTTGCTCCTCAAGGACCTCCTCGACAATCTGCTTTTGTGGGTCCGTGAACCTGTTCATTCTGAAGTCCACTGGACTTATAGTGAACTCGCCAAGTCTTTTATTTAGTTCGCTGTAAACGTCTCTGTAGGCTGGTTCCTCCTCCGACATCTCAAGCTGGTAGTACAAAACCTTTTTACCATGTCTTGCGTTCTTCTTTACAATTTGCAAACAAAAGTCTGATTTACCAAGTCCTTCATCTGCTCCCACAACTATTAACTCTGATGGGAAGATTGCTCCCATGTGGTTGTCAACTGCTTTGATGTGGTATTTGCACAAAGATTCTGGGTCCAAAGTTAGCAGCTCTCTGATTACACGGTCTTTTACTCCACCCCAAGATTGGAAGACGCTATTGTTCGTAGTTTTTGGAGTAATTTCAGCGATCCTCTCTTCTCTTAATTTGTTTTTCTTCTCAGGGAAGAATTTGGCTGGTAAAAAGCCCTGGCAATTCTCTTTTGTCCATTTCAAGATGTCTGACTTTGACACATTGTAATATGTGCTGTTGTTCAGCCATTGAACCCAGGTTGGTGCACATGGTCCCCCGATACTTCCGTCTCCGTCGATCCATGCGTTTGCGGGCGCTCCGTTGACGTGAATGTGGAATCCTCCAGATCCGCCTCTGGGCTTGAAAGTGAAGTGCTCTCCGTTGACGATGCTATCTCCAGAAAGCTTGTCGAGCATAGCCACATTGTCCCAGTTCGTCATTACGTCCCAAATGTCGTCACCAGCCATAAACTTCTGCTTCTTTGGCTTGTAAACCTTCTCGGTGTACGGGTAAGCCTCCATCATGTCTTGCTCTGTTTGTGTTGCCGCGTTTATACTTATAAGTTTAACGTCTACGGGCTCTTTCTTGTTGTGTTTGTACCCAGGAACCCTAAGTATCCTGGCTATATCGGCGACCGCTGGGTCTGAATCAAAGTGTGCAACAAGTCCTTTTGCTATTTTCTTAAAGTTTTCTATAGTCCCATTTTCTGCCATCCAATAGCAGTGGTAGCTCTTCCCAGTCTCAACAATGACTGATGGAGCAATTGGGGCTGCTTTTATTCTTTGAATCTGTTCAGGTTTTGGGATGTCGTCGATTTCCATATACCAAGCGTTCACTCCTTTACAGTCCTTGGCCTGCCTAGAGCCTCCAGGGTATTGGTTCGGGGTGAAGAACACTCCTGCACCAACTTTGTTTAACTCCTCTACCTCATTAGTGATGTTTTTATACACCCCTGCATGCCAAAGCATTGGGTCCCTAAGCGGCTCCGCTTCCTTACAGCTCTTATCGTCAAGGATCATAATTAAGTGGTCGGGGAATTTTGCTAGAAATTGTTCAGTTATTTCCATGGGATTATTTTATTATATATGTTTTTATTGTTCGGTAGAGGGTCTCTAGTTTTCTAATCTCGAAATTCTCGGCCTTTATTTTCTTCATGGCCTTATTTAACCACTTCTGTGGGTTGTTCTGTTTTTTTATGTAATTATACAAATGGTTCAAATACTGGCGTTTCTTCGCGTTTGTGTCCATAAAATTAGCCAGCTTTAATTCTTTCAACAAGTATGCCTGTAGGTCGTTTAAATGTTTTTTCCCATAAACTGGGTCAACTTTCTCTACGCTTTCGTTATCTACGTTAGTAGATATATCTTTCCTTTCCTTTCCTTTCCTTTCCTTTATGGCATTGGGGTCGCATTGCGTCGGCAATGCATCCGCATTTCCTTGGCTTTCTTTAGACCATCGTGCCTTTGCCGCTAATTTTCCCAACTTACTTTTCTCTTCACGTTCACGAAAGTGGTTTAAAAGCCTGGTTGACCAAAAGTGGGTGTCGGTTGTTTTAAATAGCTCAAAGTCTTTTACTACGGACGTAATGCATCCGCATTCCACATGCATGTCAAATGCAATGTCTTCTAAATCTTCAAGTTTTAATCTTGCTTCTGAAGAGGATGCTAGTTTTTCAATTAGACACCAGTAAACGCCGTAGCCTTCTAGGCCTAGCTTTCGCCTTAATTTAACGATCCGTTCATCGTTAAAGGCATTGTAATCATGTGGAAAGTAAAATGTTTCTTTCATAGTTAGTTTATTAACACTTCGCCCCTCTCTAGTGAACACCTTTGGAAAGTTGGCACAGTCAAAGATACTAAAGGGGGGCGAGCTGGTAATAAGTCGTTGGTGTTCATACTGTGCCAAAGTTAATTTCTAAAGAAATTCTATCACAAATTAATAAAAAAAGCAAACTATTTTAACTATCTGATGAGGCAATCCAGCAAAACACACAGAGGGCGATAAAGAGAAAAGGGAAGAAGAATACAAACGACAGTAATCCAATTGTAATAAGTGTGCCTCCTAATATGTATGGTAGATCTTTGAGGGTTTCAGTTATTTTCATATTAGTAAGTTAGGTTGTTAAAATTACCATACTCTTCACTATACTTAACTTCTTGTTTCATACCAGTATACTTAGAGTCTTCTGAATAGTAAGGAGAAGCAGGATCGTTTCTAAGCTTACGAGCGACTCTTAAGATACTTTCAGCACTAAAGTCATCTATAGCGTCCCATATGTACCGTATAAGCTTGTTGTTCTTCTTTACGTTGATTAGATCAGGACATTGATTAAAAGCGTATCTAACAGCTCCATCTACTGATTTAAGCTGCTTGTGAAATAGGTCACGTTGTATGTTATCCATTGAGTATTTGGTTAAAGTGTTTAGAGGTAGGATGTTCTTTGAGTTTTTGGAGGACTTTTTGTTCCATCTGGCGCACCCTTTCTCTTGATATGTTGAAAGCCCTCCCTACTTCTTCTAATGTATGTGGGTGTGAGTATTCGCCAAGGCCGAACCTCATTGAAACAAGGCTTTTCTCCCTTGGGCCTAGATATTGTAGCATTTTACGGAGAGTTCTTGCGTCCTCTTCTTTTTGTGCGTCTTCTTCTACGTTGTGTTCTTTTAGTAGCCTAGCTTCCTCGTGTCTCAAGTAAACACCAACGTCCTCAAGAGCTATCTCTTTTTGTATAACTGGTTCAATAATGCTTTCATACAGAATGGGATTAAATAAATCATCAGGCTTTTTCTTTAAAACATCCGAGAGCCTGTAGGCCACAGGAATCCATTTAACACTCTTAACATTCCCATCTTCTATTTTTACATACGAATATGGTTTAACTCTAAAATTTATTAACCTTAAAATTAATTGATAGTCGCATGGTAAAAACTTATCACAGAAATTCTTCACAGAATAGGATTTTGACCCATAATATTTGTGCGAAAAAATAGCTTGATACAAAGGATTGTTTTTGACTCTAGCCTGTAATAATATTTCTTCCATATTTAGATTAAGGTTATAATATAAGCAAGGAATCCAAGTGAAAGCATAAACAGTACAGCGGCACAGAAAGTTAATGTATCAGACATAGTAGTAAATTAAGATTAAAATTACAGAAAGCAAAACAATGAAATCTATCAAAGTAGAGTGTTTCATAGCTGTGCGGTTAAGAATACTTCCTTTTCAAAACTAGCTTCTCTAGCGAAATGACAGTCTTCCGCTTCAACTTCTATCAGTCCTTGAGCTTCTAAACATTCAAGCTCTGGTGAGGTGTACCCATTCATTTGTAGGTACTCGTATGCGTTTGGTGTAGACATCTTTTTGAGGTTAAGGATTACTACACACTAAGCTTATCACAGTTGATATACTTCGTCAATACAAAATCAATACTTAATTACTAACTATGTTGACAAGTGGCTTTCTGTTGCCATGTTCTCTTGATTTCTTGGTTAAAGTGTGTATAATGTTTTTGAGGGGCTGAACGGGGGGATCAGTTTTAATCCAAAAGCTATGTACCATTTGATTGATAAATATGGGGTTAGGGAGTCTACGGAAGACGTAAACCTTTTTAGTTATTGGAAGTGGATGTGTGACGAAGGCATTAAGGTTTACAATCCTCAGTCTCATTTAAAAGCGGTGGATGGTAGTAAGGCAACACACGAGGTTTATTGGGGTACTGGTGAGAGAGCTGAGAGTATAAAAAGATCTTATGTCAGACATAAAAAAGAATTCGCATGAGTAAATGGGTGACAACAACATGGGAGGATTTAAAAAGTCATATTAGTAAAAGCAACTATGAAGATCATGATAAACAAGGGGGAGATAGAGTGGACGCATCCACTCACAATACAGGACGTATTATTAGTGTAGGAGGTACTTCAGGGGTTGATAGGAAAAGCAAAGGTAGACGACAAGGGGACAGAAGGCTTCGTGACAAACAAGCAAACTAAACAAATACCACATGGCTAAAAGATTTAAAGATTACATGGAGGAGAACGGAACTTTAGATTTAAAGAAGCCGACTTCGGAGAAGGAGCCTGGTGTATACGATATTGAGAACGACTACGTCTTTGGGTTTAGAAGTGCAACCCAGATGCTCAATGACCTAGCAGAGAAGTTGGAATTACTAGAGAAGATAATAATGCCTAGGGATAGAGAAGTAGAGAGCCAAGAGATAATGAAAAGCACAATGGAAGAACAAGACCAAAGAAAAGACTGGATACAATCAGACCATAAAACAAACTAACCAAATAACTATGACCAAGGAAGAAATAAACATCAACTATACAGAGTCATTATTACATTTTGAAAAAGATGGCAAGAGTTCATACTTCGATTACAAGGATGGCAAATGGCAATTCTGGGGAGATGTACCAGTGGACGAATCAGCCAAAATGCTATTCAAACGCCTGGGAGAGATGATTGACCTCAAAAAAGTAAAGAAAAACAAACTAAATAAATGACTAGAGAAGAACAAATCACAGATGAGATACTAGAACTCAAAGATAGAATATGGGATTTACAGAAGGAGAAGATGAAACTCAAGAATAACAAGAAAGGTTTCAAATCAATAAATTACAAATTATCAGGTAGTGGAGATGGATGGTATGGGAAGTCGAATTAGTAGAAATCTTAATTATATGATATAATATATATATGCGAATGATAACAATATGCTCAGATGATAAGGGTAATCAACAGGCTCAATGGAGTGGGTATGACAAGCAAACACTAGGCGTTGTAAAAGACCTAGTATTTTTCGTTAATTCACTTAAGCCTAAGAAAGAACCTAAGAAACTAGACAAGGAACAGTTGAAATTAGAGATAGATAAATTATTAGATCAGCTAAACAAATTTAATTCATAACCAAAAATTGTATGGCAGAAAAACATGGAAATTATTTTATGCGAATGAGCGTAAAGAACGACGAGGAAAAAGAGAAGACGATTGAAAATTGGGGATTATCAAACGTAAATGAAGGGGAAAGATTTGTATTGAATTTGAATCATATAGAAGAAGATGAAGACGGTGAGTCAGTATTTTATTTTAGACTAGATAAACACATTTAATATTTATAAATTTTTAACCAAGTACAAATGGAAATCAAACTCAAGCAAGTCCGAATGAACGACTTGTACGCTGTAATGAACAGCCTCACTCCGAAAGAACTTCCAGATCTCAAAAGCACACGAAAGATCAATGGTGCAGTAGACGCATTGGAGAAAGCATGTAAGCCTTACTTTGACAAGACTGAAAAACTACAGAAAGAAGCAAGAGATATAATGGCTCCTTTTACTGAAAGGTTTAAAGAACTTGAAGGGAAGGAAGATCCTGAATCAAACATAGCTAGAGCAAAAACAGAAGCAGACGGTAACAAACTACTAGAACCCATCAACAAGAAATTAGTTTCCTTATCAGAAAAGGAAGGTCAAGCAGAGGTAGTATGTGAAATAGATGCTAATTACCTAGACGAGTTAAAGGTTCAATTCAAAGCACACGGATCAGATAAATTCACAGACAGGAAAGCTTTGATTGAAGTAGCAGATGCAATTGGACTAGAAGACTAACATTACACAATGGTTCCTAAGAAGAAAAATAAAGGTGGCAGACCTACTGTTATGACAGAGTCAGTAGTTACGAAACTAGAAGAGATGTTTGCTATTGGTGCAACTGACGAAGAGGCATGTTTTTATGCAGGGATACCTAAGAAAACATTATACGAGTATTGTAAACGTACTCCTGGTTTCCGTGACCGAAAGGAGGGACTCAAGGATAGACCTGTTCTAAAAGCTAGAAGAACAGTAGTGGAAGACCTAGAGAAACCAGAGTCAGCTAAATGGTATTTAGAAAGAAAAAGGAAGAATGAATTCAGTCAGAAGCAAGAAATAGACCAGAACATCAACTTGGAGAAGACGGTAATATATAAACCTGAACGACATGGATTGGAAACCTCATCCGAGACAGGAAGTAGCATTACGAAGACGTGAGTTTGAGGTACTTTATGGAGGCGCTCGAGGCGGAGGCAAAACTGATGCTGGATTGGTTTGGTTGACCTGGGATACTGAAAACCCCAAGTACAGAGCATTAGTAATTAGAAAGAACGCAGATGATTTGAGTGATTGGTTGGATAGGGCTAATGTTATGTACA
>Ga0233436_1003522_pt1 | contig 10145 bp, 6 predicted proteins | sample SI_122_August201_2_FD_182723 | JGI IMG/M metagenome (GOLD analysis project Ga0233436, IMG submission 182723) | Seawater microbial communities from Saanich Inlet, British Columbia, Canada - SI_122_August2016_150_MG | ecosystem: Environmental > Aquatic > Marine > Inlet | place: Canada: British... | reverse complement strand
ACCAGAAATATCGAGAGGCACAAGAGAAAATCTCTGTATTCAAAGTAGACTTAGCCAAAGCCGGCACAGAAGAGAAGGCAAAAACCAAGGCAGCCGATGAACTGCGAGAACAGTTAGCACATGCCAATCGCGAATATCGAGAGGCACAAGAGAAAATCTCTGTATTCAAAGTAGACTTAGCCAAAGCCGGCACAGAAGAGAAGGCAAAAACCAAGGCAGCCGATGAACTGCGAGAACAGTTAGCACATGCCAACCAGAAATATCGTGAAGTAACAAGTCAGATACCGCTACTGAAATCTACTATCAATGAGTTACGGGGCAAAGTAGAAAAACTCACGATTGAACGTATAAATATCGAGCAAAGGTTAATCAAGGCACGTGCCAGTCTGACATACCAGCTTGGCTATCAGATCAAAAATTCGGCAACATCATTCCGTGGTTTTGTACGCCTACCCTTGGCACTATGGCGAATATACCGACAAGCACTAAAACTGCGTAAAATAGCACATCAAAAAAACAAGCAGTTACACAAAAACATCTCGGCCAGTACTCTTTCAACTCCTGCCCTAAAGAAAAGTGGTCAACAAATTGCTCCAACCCCGCTAAAAGATGCGGTGCAGTCAAAGGCGTTGCAAAAGAAAGGTCGAGCTAATGGGCTTAAAGTTGCTTGTATCATGGATGAATTCACCTATGGCTCATTTGCACCAGAATGTAATTTACATCAGCTCACCCCTGCGAGTTGGAAGAGTGAGTTGGATGCCTTCGAACCCGAAATGTTGTTCATCGAATCGGCCTGGCGGGGCAAAGAAGATCTCTGGGGTTGTAAAGTAGGCCATAATAGTACCGAGTTGAAGGGTATTGTCCAATGGTGTCGTGATCGTTCGATATCAACTGTATTTTGGAACAAAGAAGACCCCGTTCACTTTCAATCTTTCCTTAATACGGCAAAGCAGTTTGACTATGTGTTTACCACTGATATCGACTGTATACCTCGCTACAAGGCTGCACTGGGGCATGAACGGGTTTATCTACTTCCCTTTGCATGCCAGCCGGCCACTCATAACCCTATTGAACTCTATGATCGTAAAAATGCGATCAGTTTTGCTGGTGCCTATTATGTGCGTTACCCGGAACGCGCCAATGATCTGGAATGTTTCTTGGATGCATTACCCGCCTTCAAACTAGTAGAAATTTATGATCGTAATTACGGCAAGGGCGACACCAATTACCAATTTCCGGAGAAGTACGAACCATTTATTGTCGGGACCTTGCCATTCGACAAGATTGATCAGGCCTACAAAGGTTATCAGTACGTCATAAACTTGAACTCGATCAAGCAGTCCCAATCCATGTTTGCTCGGCGAATATATGAGGTGTTAGCATCCAATACGATTACCATTAGCAATTTCTCAAGAGGTTTGCGCTTGCTGTTTGGTGATCTTGTCATCACTTCTGACAACGGCAATCAGGTTGTACAACGATTAAAGGCAATAACAGATGATGCAGAAACTACGGGAAAACTCAAGCTTGCTGCCTTGCGAAAGGTGATGTTGGAGCACACCTATCGGCATCGCCTGAATTACATCTGCGCAAAGGTGAAAGGTATTTCCACACTAACAGATGCACTACCAAGTATAGCTGTGCTGGCAAAGGCGACATCCGAAATAGAGGCCAAGCAAATCACTGAACAGTTCAAAGCGCAGACGCATAAACATAAACATTTGATACTGGTCATGCCAGATAAAAATAAGCATCCTGACAACCAGCAAATTACTTATCTGACAAATAAGCAATCTAAGTCAAAAACTATAAAAGATATTATTGATAATGCTACATGGATTGCTAGCATGTCGACGAAGGATTACTACGGCCCTAATTATTTGCTGGATATTGCTATTGCTAGTCAGTACAGCGTTGCTGACTTAATAGGCAAGGCCGCATTTTTTCAAGCCAATGGCTCTAAAATTGCCTTATTACACAAAGATGCATCGTACCGCCCTATACAAGAGCTTCCTGCACGACAAGCAGCACTAAAAATAAATAACTCCATCCTGGTGGAGGCTGTTACATCATGGCTAAATAAACTCGATAATAGACAGCTTAAAAGTGAATATGGACTGGCAATAGACCCCTATAACTATTGTCGCAGTGCGCAAAACAAAGCAGTAAAAACCATCAAAGAGCGTGTAGATGACTTTGAATTTATTAATAAGGGACTGAGTATTGATTACTTGCAATCTCTGGCTGAAAGTATTCCTCCTGCAGAAAATACTGCTGAAGAGGAAATGCTCGATCCAATGCAACTCACTGAATTGCTGAGTCATTGTAAATCAAAAGACATCGACTTGGCCGCAACAGAAAGTGCACTGACCCTGATATCTCGCCTTGACGATGGTAAACACGAATACCTATACGCAGCACAAGACCACAAGCCTGAAACCTTATTTACAGAGCGTGAACTTAAATGCTACCTCGATATAACGCCCGGCCTGGCAGTCAGTCTGGTAATTCTGTTCCTTGATGCACAGAAGCAGCGTATTAATCACGTTATATTCCAGGCCAATCACAACGGAACGGCCGAGATCCCCCCTGAGACAGAGTGGTTACGCTTAGGTTTGCGTGTGCTATCGGCTGGCGAGACGGAAATCAAAGGTCTGGTGCTTGGGCATCGTGACCTGCAACCGGCAGAGGTGCTCGGCAAAGCAGAGCACCTACTGCTTACTAATCACTACCCCTCCTACCATGATCTTTACCGCAATGGTTTCGTACACAGCCGTGTTAAAGCCTATGCTGAAAAAGGCGTAATGGTCGATGTTTTTCGCTTGCGCATGAACGAACCTTTAAGTTTCGATGAGTTTGAAGGTATAGATGTGCTCACTGGTGGTTCTCAGGCACTGGAAACAATGCTCAAATCAGGACGATATAAAAGTGTATTGGTACACTTTCTTAGTCCAGAAATGTGGGCTGTTTTAGAAAAATATATTGATAGTATCAAGGTTGTTGTTTGGCTTCATGGTGCAGAGATACATCCTTCGTATCGTCGCGCGTTTAATTATGAAACTGATACAGAACGCGAACTGGCGAAGTTGGAAAGTGATAAACGCATGAGTTTCTGGCATTCAGTGTTAAATTCTATGCCAAAAAATCTTCATATAGTGTTTGTTTCGAATAGTTTCGCACAAGAAGTTTTTGAAGATATGGGCTTTGAGTTACCAGAAACTCAATTCAGTATCATTCATAATCCTATTGAAACTGAGAAATTTTCTTATGAGAAAAAGCCGATCGAGCAACGAAAGAAGATACTTTCTATCCGTCCGTTCTCTTCACGGCAATATGCTAATGACATTTCTGTACAGGTTATTCTCGCACTTTCAAAGAAGTCTTTCTTCAAGGCACTAGAGTTTAGAATTATTGGTAATGGTAAGTTGTTCGAAGAAACTGTAGACCCTCTTCGGAAGTTTGAAAATGTGATACTAGAACAGCGATTTTTAAATCATGAGGAAATTTCAAGATTACATAAAGAGTATGGTTTATTCTTGTGCCCAACTCGTTGGGATTCACAAGGGGTGTCGAGAGATGAGGCTATGTCATCTGGCTTGGTGCCAGTTACCAATGCAGTTGCTGCTATTCCTGAATTTGTCGATGAAACATGTGGGGTTCTTGCGCCAGGAGAAGATGCGCAAGCTATGGCAGATGGCATAGCAGAACTGTATGAAAACCCCGAAATGTTTCAAACGATATCTGCCGCTGCTGCAAAAAGAGTTCGTCATCAAAATGTTCATTCAAAAATTGTGCTTGAAGAGCTTCATGTGTTTAACAAAAACAATGCTGATATAGATTAAGGAGTTCGTCTTTTTATTAGAAATAAATATTAAACTGTAAATGTGGATAGTTTCTGGATGATAAATAATAAGTTACATCGCTCTGATATCGATGTCCTTCGGGCTATCGCAGTGCTTTCCGTTGTATTGTTTCATATTGATGCCACATGGATCTCAGGTGGTTTTGTCGGTGTTGATATGTTTTTTGAGGAATGTGAATGAAAGATGAAAAGTACGTAATGTGCAAAGGGTTTTATGGTTTAGGCGGTAATTTAGCTGTTCTTGTATGTGCATTGCGTTTATCAAAGAAACTAAATAGGAAACTAATAGTGGATTGGGAAGGTAGTAACTTTAGCTTAAGTAACGGAGATATATTTAAAGAATTATTTGAGGAGCCAATAGATATAGCTCCACCAAGAGTCGAGTGGGGGGGGTTGAAAGTTTTTCCTGAGTATTGGCAGGACTTTATTAAATATCCAAAGCCTTATTCCTCTGAGTATCCACTCACTAGAGCGACCGTTGATATGGCTGAGGAGTTAGATGAGAATGAATTAAAAGAAATTGATATTATTGTTGTATCTAGAGATGATAAATATTGGCATAAAGCGGATTATTTTGACGAGATATCAGCTTTAATGAAACTTGTTGTACCAATGGGCTTTATAAGGGATAGAGTCGAGCGCTTTGAAAATGAGTTTTTAAAAAATAATTCTATAGGTGTCCATTTTCGTCATGGGAATGGTGAGAACAGCGTAGTTCCACCTGATATTAATTGGTTTTACTCAGCTATTGACGAATTTTTAGGTAAATTCGGTGATGCTTCAATATTTCTTTGTACAGATTGTTCTGCCGTTGAAGATGTTTTTAGAAATCGTTATGGCGATAAAGTGGTTGTGTGGGAAAAAATATTTCCAATATTAGGCAGTGGAACTATGCAATTTGTGGAAGGTGATGAAAATCGCTTGAACTCAGCAGTTGGAGCAATTATGGATATGTGGACTTTATCAAAGTGCACTTGTTTTGTAGGGTCTAGGAGCTTTTTTTCTGGCGTTGCTGGAAGGCTTAATAAAGGCCTTGATAAAGACCATAGTCGATGGTGGGTTCCAAAATATAGAAGTCATTCAAAAAAAGAAAATCAGCAGTATGTAAGTGAAATACCGGTTGTTGAAAAATATTTCAATGAAGAAAATGTGTTAACAGATGGAATTTTATTGGAAGAAACCACTGACGGGAGTTACGATGTTATTTATCTTTATGAGAATGTTGGACATATAGATGATTTGACTAACTTTAATATTGAGCCAATTAGAGAAAGGATCAAATGCCATCGTTTATATTAAGATTTATAGGGTTTTGTATATTAAAGCTGAGAACACGTGTGGAGAATTTTAATGTGGCTATTTAAAGAATCATGGTCGTGCATTCGGTGGGTTTTATCGGCATTTAAAAAGTTCTTTAGTGTGACCCCATATTTGGTGTTGCTGAATGTGTTGCTGATAAATTTATCAAGTATTGCCATGATGGCCACATTTTTCTTACCCTTAAAGGTAATTTTCATAATAGGTTCGGGAAAGGTCCCCGATTACTTTGCAGATTTATTTATTCAGAATATTTCTTTAAATAATTTGGTTTTTATATTGTCTATGGTGGCAATCGCATTTTTTGCACTTCATCGATTAACAGAATACTTGATTGATATATTAGTGCAGGTAGGAGCGCACAACCTTATTGTGAAGTCAAATAAGACTGATATTTTTAGTAAGCAGAAACACCTTTCACGAAATTTTTACAAACGAACATGTAATGTTCTCGCCTCAATATTGTTTGTTGTTTTTGGCTTTGGTGTCGGTGTCTGGTTAGTGTTTCCTCCATATGCATTTCTAATCATATTTCTCATATGTATTTTTGTGTTATCTGGGATTTGGTATGGTAAAGTTTATAAGAAGGAAAAGGTTGTTGATAATTTCCCTAAAATAGTTAACGCATGGTCCGGCGTCTGCTTTTTGGTTTTTTTCGGCGCTTTAATAATGTATTTTATTACTAATGGCGTCGCTAATATTTTAGTGGCGATTGTTAGTATTGTCCTTGCTAAACAAGTCATTCAGAGAGCGGCATCTGCGTTAATTGATTTGGTCTATTTGTATAGAAATAGATTGAAATTTAATGCGCTTTTCTTTTATGCGGCACATTTCGAATTAGGTGAAGAGCAGTTAATTGCTCCATTTTTTAAATTAACGGCTCGTGGTTATAAAGAAGTATGGATAAAAAAATTATTAGAGAGTGAATTTGGAATCGAGCTTACAAGCGTTAATGTATGTTGGCACGAACTAGGATATAGCCATATGGCTGGACTCGTTGTAGAAGCGCTTAAGGGTAAGGCCGTGCATGAAATTTATTTTCTAAAGTTATATGGTCAAAACAGGGAGTCTTTTGCAAAGAAAGAAGTTGAAATTTTAAATCGAAATTGGGCAAAAAATCTACCTAGTGTAAAACTTCTTGGTGTCAGAGAAGTTGAAGGGATGACTTGCTTGATTGGGTCCAAACTAGGGCAGAAGGTTTCAGGCCAAGAACTAGAATTAGCATACAAGGAAGTTGTTTCTAACTCATGGTGTGTGGTACCGTGTGCGGTTACAATAGAAATGCTCGCGCGATCTAGTCCTCCTCTAGGGGTGCGTTTGACATGGTTAGCTGTGTCTTCAGTAGAAAGAGCATGTTGCGATGAACATGATTTACGAATCTTTAATGACTTTAAGAAACAATTTTCAAAAATAATTGATATTGTGAATTCACAACCAGTTTTTTGTTACGAGTCAAGTTTAAAGATGAATTTGTTATACAATAATGGTGAAAAATACTTGCACCCAAACTGGGGGAGTTGGTCAATAGAGCCAGTTGGTTATGGTTGGAAAATTTGTGACCTTGATGATATAGAAAGGTTTCATGTATTTGCAATGTCTAGAAGGAAATTACTAAATAAAACATGTGCTAAATATACAAAACTGGTTGCTTTATTGTCTCTATTTGAACTTCATCTAAGGTCTCATAGTTATAACTCGGCTTTAGATATGATGCCTGATATTATATCGTGCACTAGACAGAAAGAGTGAGTGAAAAAGGTATTGATAGCTCAACAGGCAGTGTGTTGGTTGAAGTCGATGAAAAATACTTTCGTCCAGCAGAGGTTGAGTTGCCATTAGGTGACCCATCTAAAGCAGAGAAAGAACTTGGATGGAAAAGGAAGGTATCTTTTCAAGAGCTAGTTTCTGGCATGATAAATTTTCAACTTCTAAGTATTTGGTAGAAAAGACTCAATAATAAATTTAATGGATAAGATGATAACTTTTGTTTCGATGATTGTCTGGAATGAATTCCGTAACGATGCACGGGTGCTGAAAGAGGCGGAAACGTTGCAGGCAGAAGGTTACGAGGTGACAGTGCATGCATTGCATACACCGGGGCTGATTAAAGAGCGTGAAACGCTAGGTTCAGGTGTGCGTGTGGTGCGCGTGGCACGTAGCCCTTTGTGGAAGTGGCGCAAGCGTAAAGCCTCATCTTTGGCGAGAACAGTGAATACTGTAAGCACCAGGGTGGCTGCTGGCCCGATCGGTAAAATAAGCCTTGCACGGCAGGTGTTACGTATTGTGGCAAGAATTTGGACGCACCTTGGCCTAATGGTTCAGATGGTTAAATCGCGCCCTGATATTGTGCATGCGCATGATGTCAACACATTGCCTACTGCATGGCTTGTTTCAGTTTTAACACGTTCACCGTTGATTTATGATGCTCATGAGATAAGCACTGATAGAGAAGGGTATGCCAGTTTCCGAAAATTGGTGGGCTGGGTAGAGAAACGCCTAATGCCTAGAGCAGCTGCATCGATCACAACGACTGATACTCGAGCCAAGTTTTTTGCACGTGCTTATGGTATTTCTCGTCCATTGGTTTTGCAAAATCGGCCACGGTATGAATCGGTAGATCGATCTCAAAGAATACGGAATGAGCTTAAGTTACAAGAAACATGGCCTATTGTGCTTTATCAGGGAGGGATTCAACAGGGGCGAGGATTGGAACGATTGGTTGAAGCGGCGGAACAGGTGTCAAATGCTTATTTTGTATTTATAGGTGGCGGGCGGATTGAGTCGGTTTTAAAGGAACGGGTACAATCTTTGGGGCTTGAAAACCGGGTTTATTTTATTCCTACTGTCTCTCTGGTTGATTTACCTTCATATACGGCCTCCGCTGATATTGGCGTACAGCCGATAGAGAATACCTGTTTAAACCACCTTTCAACGGATTCGAATAAACTGTTCGAATACATGATGGCGGGCCTACCGATTGTAGCGTCCAGTCTTCCGGAAATACGTAAATTGGTCAGTGTGCATGAGCTTGGACTTTTAGTCGAACCTGGGAATATCAGTGAACTAGCATCTGCAATTTGCCGCTTGGTGGATAATGATGATTTACGGCACAAATTTGAAAAAAATGCGGCTATTGCTTCCCATTACCTAAGCTGGGACGAACAGGAAAGGGCACTGCTTTCTTTATACAAAGATGTATTGGTAGGGAGGTACTAGTGCGAATACTTGTTCTCTCCTTCTATTTTGAGCCAGACCTTGGTCCAGGTTCTTTTCGTAACTCGGTCTTGGTAAAAGACCTGTCTAAAAAACTGACAGATGAAGATATAGTGGAGGTAATTACCACTGAGCCTAATCGATATCACACCTTTTCAGTCTCGGCACTGGAAAATGAAACGGTAGGAAATATTAAAATTCATCGTATTCCGTTACCAGCACACAAGAATGGGATCGTTGATCAGTCCCGTGCATTTATGAGTTACATCCGAGGTGTCTTAAAAGTAACTCAAAATCAGTCATACGACCTTGTTTATGCGTCATCAGGACGACTAATGACGGCCTTCTTAGCGACACTTGTGGCACGCCGTAAACGGGTACCGCTTTATTTGGATATCCGGGATATCTTCGCCGATAATATAAGAGATTTATACTCTCAATCACCTGTACGCTTTTTGTTACCGCTGTTTGAATATATAGAAAGATTTTCGATTAGAAGTGCTGCACGAGTAAATTTGGTTTCACCGGGCTTCATCGAGCATTTCAGAAAGATAGATCCAACCAAGGATTTCCGTGTTTTTACAAATGGCATTGACCAGATAAACAATGATGATTTTTCGGATGAATTACTCTGCCATTCTGAATATAAAGAGATTCTATACGCTGGGAATATTGGTGATGGCCAAGGGTTGCATAAAATTATCCCGAGCATAGCAAGTCGGCTTCCTCTATCTTGGCGGATAAGAATTATTGGTGACGGTGGAAGACGGTCGTTACTCGAAACAGCTATTTCAGGTCTGGACAATGTAATCTTGGTTGCACCTGTACCAAGATATGAGTTGGTTAAATACTATCGGGCTGCTTCAGTTTTGTTTGTTCACTTAAATGATTGTTTGGCCTTTGAGAAAGTGCTCCCATCTAAGTTATTTGAATATTCTGCATCAGGAAGGCCTGTGCTAGCCGGTGTTAAAGGAGTAGCGGCAACATTTGTTAGGGATAATATCGAGAATTCTGCAGTATTTCCACCATGTGATGCTGATGGGTTTTTAAAAGCACTAGAAACATTATGTTTAGAAAATACATCGAGACACAGCTTTTGTGAGCAGTATCAGCGGAGCTATATTGCGGATAAAATGACTGATGACATATTGACTCTTGACTGTAATTATCTCGTAAAATAAACTACATTAGCTATATTAAATACATAAATTGTATATGACAGTGTTTGGGCATGTAGTTAGTTTAATAGTGCTACATTTTTTAAAGATATTTGCTATACCGTAATGCAGTAGATGTAGCAAATGTAGATAAATTAACCTAGGTATCTTTTAAGAAGCGATTTTAAGATTGTGATAATTATCTAGTCTGATGATGGTAATGATATTACCGGTAGATTCACGTTTTTATCACTAGATAAGATTGAAAATATGAAGTTTTATCTGATAGTGATTTTGATTCTATTGAGACGTTTATTAGGCACGTTATTTTGTCATTTTCCAAGCATGCATCAACAGATAAGAGTATTGTTATTAAACATCATCCAATAGATAGGGGTCGAGTTGATTACTCTAAGTTTATTGCTGATTTATCACAAGAGCTAAATATTGCTAATAGAGTGAAAGTTGTTCATGAATACATAGAATCAATAGAGATTTTGACCGATGCACTAAACAGAGCCAAAGCATATCAGCCGCAACTAGAAAACTTTGCAAATAAGATGGTTGAGCAGATAGCCGCAATAAATACCCCTTGA
>Ga0233436_1003502_pt1 | contig 10193 bp, 17 predicted proteins | sample SI_122_August201_2_FD_182723 | JGI IMG/M metagenome (GOLD analysis project Ga0233436, IMG submission 182723) | Seawater microbial communities from Saanich Inlet, British Columbia, Canada - SI_122_August2016_150_MG | ecosystem: Environmental > Aquatic > Marine > Inlet | place: Canada: British... | reverse complement strand
CATCGGCGCAAATTCAATCACGGTATCCCATTTACAGGCAGTAGTACCATAGGGTAAATCGGTAATGATTGCGTCAACGCTTCCGGCTTCCATCGTTCGCATGTATTTAAGGCAATCGCCCAGGTGTAAGGTGTAGTTCATTGTAGTCCGCTCACCATAATATACCATGCAAACGTGCCCACGCCGAACAGCATGGTAACAAAAATAAAAAACACCCACAGGCAATTAACAACAGCCTTATCGTTCACGGTTAACTCCAATCTTAGATAACACAATCACATCGTCTAGCCATGATTGCCAGTCCTCATAGAGTCGTAGCTCCACACAGTTACCCAGGCCAGCCCGATGTAGAAACTCATCTCGTATGTTGCTATCATCTATTTTGAGCGCATCGAATACACCATCCTGCGCAGCTTTCATCGCGGCGCGCATGTTCCCGGTATCTCGGCGCCGTCTGTCTGGCTCTCTGAATATCCACAATGCCCACAGCTTCTCGCCATCCACATAATTATCGACATCTAAGCCGGATAGTGACAGCAACTTCGCCTCATGCCGCGCCTCTTTTGTAAGCGCGGCCTTCTCGCGGTAATGTTTGCGGCTGTTGGGTGACAGTCCCCAATCCGGCCACGGCAATACAACGCGAAAAAAATCATTTCCGCGCGCCATCACTCTACATACTCCATCTCGGTATGGTAATAGCGACCATCTTCAAAGTACACCATCACGCCGTGAGATTCAATTCTCCCTAGCACCGATTCGTAGTACCCCCATTTTTGATACAAGTCCAGATTTGTAAACCCGCCCTTGCGCTCCCGTATCCAGTCAATAACAACATCAACGGGCACCTCGTACTTTTTTTCCTTTGTGCAGCGGACACATGCACGCGCTGGCCGGTCTTTTTGCGTCAACTGCCAGCCGTACAGTTCCCGCTCATCGCCGCACGCACAGACAACTAGATACCGTTTGTGCCCATGCGCTGAAGGCAATGTTCCGGTCACGACCAAATCGCCGTACTCCTGATTGATTTCTATTGCCACTGACCAACTCCTTTGGTTATATGATTGTGGACGTGCCCGGAATCGAACCGGGGTGCTGGCACGGCGCAGACCTCAGTCTAACACGGATGAACCCGGATTAACCTGCCAGTCAAATACCTGTCACGCCCAAAGAGTATACACATTGTGTATACTATCTAATATCAATAGCATCACGCAACCTTGTAAATGCGACACGCGCCGCACTCGTTGCAGATGTGCGTCACGTACAGCCCCATAGATACGCGCCGATGAAACGTGATCTTCCGGCAAATCGAACAGTAGAAGCGCATATCATAATCCTTTCAGGCTAATCTTACTCACGGCTTGCGGCACGATACTGCCGTCTGTGTGGTTGATCTTACACAACCAGGATTTGCCGGATGGCAGACCACCGCGCTGCTTGCCAATTGTCACCCAAAGCATATCTTCTGTTACAACAAAATTAAAATCATTATGATTAATAACTGTACCAATGCCGTGAGTCATTTTCGGCATCCATAACTGTATAACCCTGTCGCTGCGTTGCGCAATACTGCTGCTCTCCTCGCCGTCATAGATACCCGGCATTCTGAAATCCTGGCTAGGCGCACCCTGCAAATTTTGTTTTGCCTGAACAGCCGTAATAACTCCGCAGTCAAATATTACACCCATTTTGCGCAATCTATAAATGTCCTGTTTTACTTGTAGCCGCCGATCTCTTGGCGCGCCAGGATCGAACGGCAACGCTTGCAGATAATCCACAAAAATACCCGCGGGCTTGACCTTCATCCCCGTTACAGCACCGCTGACTAGCTCTTGGATTGACTCAATTATGTTCGTAGAGTGTAGATTTGCATACGTTTCGGGCCGCGCCAAGCTGTCGCCGATTCGATAGATAGGTATCTGCCCAACCATTACAGCCGCCGCTTTGAGTTTGTCCCAATCTTGCACGCGCCCATGTGCAAGACGGCCAGCATCTTCATCACTCAGCGCGGCAATCTCTTGATATACCTGCTCCTCAACGACTTCCTCGACCGATACATGGATAATGCTTTCATCTTCACGCCCCTCTGCCATAAGTTGATTTGCGTACATCCGCTCCCACCCTCGCATAAAGGACGATTTGTAATTGCTAGTCTGTGCAATAATGCTAACTAGCTGCCCAGGCATAACCGGCGCAAAATAATCGCGTATCTCTGGCAAATCAAGCGCGATACCGCGTGTCTCGCTTTTAGACATGCGCTCTACCGCCTCCAAAGCATAGGCCGCCGCTTGTGGTGGTGTGTAAATGTTAGACATGGACGCCAACCCCGTCCGTTTCAACTGCAACGCGGCCGATATTATCCTTGCCATCATACACATTAGAAAGCGCAACCTTCAATATACTGGCGGGTGTGACAACAGTCATATCGTCCTTTGTCATGCGCCGCACAGCCGACACAACCACGCGGGCAGCCCTAGATGTATCCTCACCACATGCTTTCCATATCTGTTTCATCGGTGTTCTCCATAATTTATTGTCTGACTTTGGGTTCTTCCATTCTGGCAAAGGACATCCTCTGGCATGTGCGAATGTTTCTTCTAGTGTTTCCATTGCTTGTATATAATCAGTTTTCTCGCGCGTAGATTCTCTTAAATTCTCTTTAATATGTAGAGTGTTCAAATTTGAACTATCTAGAACGTTCATTTTTGAACCTTCGATAGTTAATAACTGTTCTTCCCATGCCGAAAATTGTTTATAGTTGATACGGTATGACTTAGTTCTATCCCATTCTGCGCTGCTCAGTTGTGTGCTATGGATGAACGGCAATTCAGATAACGCCCTGAATACGCGCCCTATTTTCTGTACTCCCCAGAACGGAAAGTCTCCATCTTTCCACTCGCTATACGTGCGCGTCACCCAGTGATAACCCTCATTCGGATCAGTGTGCCCCTCTTCCCATTGCTGGCGGTAATGCAATTGCTGTAACGCAATTGCCACATCCAGCCCGACTTCATTAGCTAATGACGGTAATATAATCAGTGGATTTTCTTCGATTAGTAGTTTGCTCATGCCATCACCGCGTGTCTTACATATCGGCGCAAACCAGATTTGTCTATTAGTTTTGCGTTGATTAGATCGTCTATTTTATCTGGAAGCTGCACCACGCGCACGCGCTCACGGCCTAGCATGTCACATATTCGCCCAACGGACGCATCGCGGAACGCATCAGGATCAGGACACAGGTATATTGGGTCATAGTCTTTCAGGCTATCTAGCTGGTTGCCGGATGGTAATTTAGATGGCAGACCAGCCACCTGAATAGTCGGCGTATCTAATGTTTGGAACGTAACCATCGCCTTTATCTCGCCCTCGGCCAGGAATAGGGGTCCGCTGGTTCTGTCAGGGTCGCAGAAGAACGCACTCGCTGGAATGCCGCTGGTTTCGTAGCGGTACTTGCCTTTTCCGTTTGGCTCTAATAGCCTATGTTTTATGTTAGTAACTTCCCAATCATGCCCCCAGATTGGCATTGTAATCGTCGGCGAGTTCCAGCAGCTTGATTGACTGTACCCCAATTTCCACCAATCAATAAAAAAATCATTCAATCCGCGATAGTTCCAAATCATACGCGATTGCATGTCTAATCGCTGATGGTATTCAATCCACTTTCGCGCATCTTGCAACGATTCAATCGCCTGCTCTGCCTGTTCAATGCTTTCACGCAATGCAATCTCAGCCCGTTTCGCCTGCGCCGCGATTTCTTCTGCGCTGGGTCGCCAGTCTGTATTGTGCTTGCCCGGCCACCAATCATAATCGCACTTACGGCAGAACCCATAGATTTTATGATTACCCTTTGCGTTGGTTAGCATTGTAAATCTGTCGGGCCATTCACCGCTCTGATGTACAGTTCCGCCGCATCCGGGGCACGTTCCCGAATACTCATCATGCCGCTTTTTCTGTATATAATGTACCTGCCCGTCTAATGGCATAAATTCAATAGGTATCGTTGTCTCTCTCATCTAAATAGCTCCACCCGCAATGCGTCAATCTCTGCATTCATCGCCATCAGTCGGCGCGCTTCTCGGCGCAACTTCCACCGCTTGATAATCAAAAATGCCCATTCAATCATGCTGATTCCTCCAAACAAAAAGCAGCTTTTGCCTGTCTACGGCCTATGGTGTTTCTCGGCGTGCGGCCTTGAGATAGCCATAAACAGGCAAAAACTGCTTTTTGCCACACGCCTTCGGGACACCACTCCCACAAAGAATTATACTCGACATTCTATTTCTGGTCAATGCGTTTTCGTTTTTTGATCCTGTCCGGGCGGCGTTTGCCCAGGTGGAGCCGGATCACCGGGTAGGGCGTGCGCAACGGCAGCCCGTAGAGCTTGCAAAGCTCATCATGGTACTCGCGCTTTTCTTTGTATTTTGATTTCTCCATGTTATGCTCCGTTCGTGATTAATACGATTGACAATATCGCAAGCAGCACACAGATACACCCAAGCCCCCACCGGTTGCTGTCTGCGCTGCTATCTCGCTGACGCTGCTGGCGCACGCGCCGGGATTCAGACTGTCATGGATAGCTCTCCGACATTCCAACACAGTTGGGTTCATAGTCATCTCGTGTTGGCAGTGGTTCTGCCGGGTCGCGATGTGAAAGCCGGTTCCAGTGCATGTTGTGCAGCCACTCGCCGCGCAATGCGTGATCTGCATTATTTTTATCGTATGGATTGCTTTCATATACTGGTTTTCCGTCGTCATAGTACAGTGGTTTCGTCATGGTTTACTCCTTTTTATGACTGCGCCCGATGTGGGCGTTGAGTGCATTTTGAGACCCGAATTCACGCGAGCAATGCGGGCATTTTCGCTTGAGCGTCGCTTGAGCGTCGCTCAGTTTCGCTGGGGTTTCGCTGCGTTTCGCTGGGGTTTCTTTCTGAGCGAATCCCACCGACGCTACAATGGCTATGGTGCTAAGTGCCACCGACGCTGACCAGACATAGAGCGAGACCGGCGAGCGTAGTATTTCGCTCACGCTTGCTTCACGCACACTGGCAGCGATATATGGAGCGAGAACAATCACGAACAGCAGCGCACTGAGCAACGCAAACCATAGTAGGCGGTCGCTTTTCTTGTCTCTCTGGTTGCGCCAGGCTGCGAACACATACGCAAACGCCCACCCCTCGACAGCGGCCATTCCCGCTGATAGGATTGCGGTTACTGGAACCCACCACGCGCCCCACTCCGGCGGTATATGTAGCCCCTCGGCGGCCATTAACGCAGCTACCCAGCGTGGCGTAGCTGTAATGATTGCAAAAAACTTGATTGCCCAGGGCTGCCAGTCATTGTTCTTCATAGTTGCTCCGATGTGTGATTTCTATCGTTTCTCGTACTTATTTCTATGAGGGCGCAAGATTTTGCTTACTCTGTTCTTGTCTATGCCAAACCTATCTGCAATCGTGCGCACGCTTGGGAACTTGCCACCTTTTATATTGCGAATAGCATAGTTTAGTATAGTTTTGTCCGTATGTCCGTCTGTCTGTATGTCTGTCCGTCTGTATGTATGTCTGTCTGTATTTTTGTCCTGCTCCACGCCCAACTTGAGCGGCGTGCCCTTTGCCAGCGATGATACAAAATCACCAAGGGTTACATCGTCATCGAACAGCCCCCATACAATTACAGCTTCCGGCCCAAGATCAATGCCAATGGCAAAGGCAAGTACAACTATTGCTCTCAATATTTCACTGACTGCGAGCGCAGCCATTGACGCAGCGTCGCCGCGCAGCGCCTGGAACAGCGCGACCGTTTCGGGTAGGTTGTACATTCCGGCAATGTTTGTGCCAAGAGAATACAGGTATGATCCAAGTCCCAGATAATACAGCGTAGGGTTTTTAGTTCCGCGATTGAAAACGAGTTGCAGGTAGATAACAAATAAGGCCAACAGGAGACTCGCATTGCTGTCTGTCCCCAAACGCAATACGATAAAACCTTTTTGAGAAAACTCAACAGACAAACTCCCGACCGCTATACCAAAAAAAACAGCGGCGATGCGCAGAAGTCCATACCATATTCGTCTTTTAGTGGGGGAGTGGTTCATCATCTAACTCCGTGGGGCGCAGGCCGTAACCCGCGCCCCGGTCAAGGAGACTGCAATCGCGCCGGTTGATACCAATAAGCCCGGCGCGCTATGCACTAATGATTAAAGTCCAGCCCTTCTGGAAATAGTTCCGGCGGCTCAGGGCGAAATACCTGATCGGCAGGGCTAATGGTATCAAGCGCCGCGGCATGTGTCGCACTTTCATCTTCTTCAAGGCTTTCGCTCGACTTCCACTTTTTATCACTCAGCCAGTCAAGGGACTGCGCCTTGAACTCTGCCATGTATCCGGCCACCTGGTTGCCCACGTACAGATAGTCAATTTGTTTCTCTCCGAACTCGCCGTATTGAAATACCTGGGGATGCGTGACCTTGCTTGTGTTTGGTGCTTTCCCGACCTCTGTCAATACAGGTTCTTTGCCAAACGTGCCCAATGGCATAAAGAAAAAGTGAGGCGGCGCGCCACCGGCAAATTCTTGGCGAGCGGCGTATGTGCTGCCCGCCCATTCTGCCACCAATTTGTCATACGCCATTGCGGTCGTTGATTTCATGGATAAAATCATTGGACCCCAGGGGATGACCTTGCGATCATTGTCGATGTAGGCAATATAGGCCAACTGCAATAGATGTGTGCCGGTTTTGCGGTCGCCCTTTTCTTTGTCCATCCAGCGCTTTCGCGCTCCAAAGGGTGCAACTAACACTGAGCGACAGGTTTTTAATTGCCCGATATTTCCGCCGTCACCATCATACCAGTTTGGGAGTACTCCGTACTCGCGCACCCCCGCGTCGTAATCATCCAGCTTCATTGCCCACCCGCCGAAATAATCAACGCCATCGTCTTTGTTGTTGCTGCGCTTGTTTGTCCACCACGCCAGCGGCGCGACGTAGGGCAACTGGATGCCGTCGCTTTCTGCGCCAGCCAATCCCACACCCTGCACATATTTTTGATCTACTGTGATTGCCATAATTACTACGCTCCTCGTCTTAATGTTTGGGTAAGCTCTAACCACTCCGCGTAATCGTCTGACATCCGATACGCTTCTTCGATGGGGTTTTCGCCAAAGCAAACGGGACAATCTTCATCAGCCCCGTGGAATGTCTCGCATTCCACGCAGCCGACCAACGGGGTTGCCTTGCTAAGTTCAAACTCGGTTACGGGTGTCCATCCTTGATACATTGTGCCTCCTATGGATAGTAGACTAATAAAACAAATACGCCCGCCGCTAACAGTAACGTCAGCAACAGGGTGAATATCGATTCGATTTTATCCCTCATCGCCCAACCCCGTAGCATCGGCGAATAACTCGGATACAAATTGCGCCATCGGCTTATCGTGTCGGGCAGCGAGAGGGCGCAGAATAGCGGTGATGTCCCGCCATTCTGGGTAAACGATCTCGGTGAGAAACATCGAGAACGAGCGGCTTTGTTCTTGTGCCGCTGCCGTTATCTCTGCTCTCAACTCTGTACTCAATGAAATTCCACGCGTAATTTTTGCCATTTTAGCTCCTGCGATTGGTTGATACGCCCATATATTATCATGGAATTTGGTCAATGTCAAGGCTTGACAAGCAAGTCGTACCATGATAATATATGGGCGTGGTCAAAAAACAACCCCCCCGCTCATGCGTAGACTGCCCTGATAACATCTGCGCGGCGCACTACGTCTATCGCTGCCAGCACTGCAAGCGGGACGTTTGCCGCCAGCACGCGGCAGCGCATGTTGAGCAATGTCAGCGGCAAAAGAACGCCGTGGGCGTTGTTATGCAGAATTAAAGCAGTATAAGCATAGTTAGGTGTTTTTGCTAGGAGAATTGCAAATGATGAAACTTTTTGAAAAATATGCAATTAGTAAATATCCCGTAAAGGGGCCATGTCCGAATCCTTGCATGGCTGGCGGCTATCATCGTGTTGGGCGTATCCCCGTTTTGAGTCTAATGGATGGTGCTAGTCCTGGTGACGTATGCCGTGAATATTGTCTGGAATGTGGTCAGGAAATATGGCACACAGACAGAGAAACCGGGGAGAAGTATCAGGTTGGTGGTTTTGTGTTGCGCAATCAACCAAGTGCTTTTGGCATCGCCGCAAAAACCACCTAACAAAACTTCCACGGCGACCGGGCTATCGCCCGAGGGCCAGCAGCGCGAATTATTTACAACGGCCTCGAGCCAAGATGCGTCAGGGTAGAAACGCCCGGCGCGTGAAGCAACCGTTAGGCACTTTATTATGATAATAAACGATCACTTCCAGAATTTCAAAGGATATAGAATCCCACCAGCGCAATTAGTTATTGCTGATATTCCCTACAATGTAGGCATTGATGCGTATGGCTCAAATCCAAGCTGGTATATTGACGGTGATAACAAGAACGGAGAAAGTGACCTAGCAGGCAAATCGTTTTTCGATACCGATGCAAACTTTCGCCCTGCCGAATTCATGCACTTTTGCAGCAAGATGATGAAAAAAGAGCCGAAGCAGCGCGGCCAAGCCCCATCTATGATTGTTTTTTGTAGCTTTGAACAGCAATTCTATTTGATAGAATTGGCTAGAAAATACGGAATAAACAACTATATAAATCTTGTATTTAGAAAGAACTTTAGCGCACAGGTATTGAAAGCAAACATGCGCATTGTCGGAAATGCGGAATATGGATTGCTTTTATATCGTAACAAACTGCCAAAATTCAACAACGGTGGAAAAATGGTATTTAATATATTTGATTGGGAAGCAGATAACAAGGATGATCTATATAGAAAAATACACCCAACCCAAAAGCCGGTGAAACTATTAGAAAAACTTATCAGCATATTCACCGATCCGGATGATGTTGTAATTGACCCGGTGGCGGGAAGCGGTTCCACACTGATAGCGGCTCAAAACCTGGGAAGGAAGGGCTATGGCTTTGAGATTAAGAAAGAGTTTTATGCTGCTGCAAATGCCTGGATTGAGCAAAATGAAATAGTTCAGAATGAAATCAGAGATAACGGATATTCGGGAACGCTTATGAAACAACAAAGACCAATGCAGACGCAGCTTTTTACAAGTGCCGTGCCTAACTAAACATAAACGCCGACTGGTTGGGTATTGCGCTCTTGGCCGGTCGGATCACAGTAAACCCAACCAGCGCGTTATGCAAACGTTAGGTGGCTAATATGAAATTCGAGAATAATTTGCAAACTGATATTTATTGCCCGGAATGTAGTCCGCTGATAAAGCTGATGGTGAAAACAAACCGCACAACCGAGCATCAATTTCTTGGATGTCCCAACTGGCCCGAATGTAATTACACTCGCCCAATTCCAGAAGCCTGGAAAATGCGAGCGATGGGGCAAGCCGGATTATTTGATGGCATAGAGCAACCTAACCCCGCATCAACTCAGACCGGGCTATCGCCCGAGGGTAAGCAGGGTGAATTATTCAAGTAGTTTGTAGGCTAACAAGCTCAGGGTGTAATCGCCCGGCTGGTTATGCTAAACGTTGGGCGGACACGTCCAAGAAAAGGAAGGCAACAAAATGGATTATGAAGAATTGCTATCCGAGTTTATTTTAGAAGTAGAAAATCCGTCATCGTTGACGGCTGGTGTTCGATGGGCATTGCAAGATTTTACCGACTTCCTAACAAAGAAAGCCGCCCAACAAAACTTGCAAGCGACCGCCTTTGGCGTGGACTACGCCGCGCCCGGAGCTAAGGATCGCACTTTTGTGAATGGTAAAGAAGTAAAAGACGTCGGCGCTTGAAGCAAACCTTAGGTTTCTGAAGGAAGGTTAATATGTCAGAATTTATTACAGTAACAATGCACAACGCACTAAGGTTTCATCATAGGCTAATGGCAAAATATCTCCGCCGTCGTGGTTGGGTTGCATTCTATCTCGATGAAGTTTCGAGAACGTGCAATGGTGATACGTGCTGGATGAAATTGTATCAAAGCAGCGATATGGTTAGCAACGATAAGCCGTCACGAAACCTAACCCAAAGTGAACCCGACCGGGCTACCGCGGCGCAAAACGATGAAGTCTAGCAAATTATCATATCTCCCGGCAATGGCTCTGAGCTAACCCGCCAAGCCGGTTACTAAAACGTTAGGTGCTAAATTATGAACGACTACAT
>Ga0233436_1003499_pt1 | contig 10207 bp, 8 predicted proteins | sample SI_122_August201_2_FD_182723 | JGI IMG/M metagenome (GOLD analysis project Ga0233436, IMG submission 182723) | Seawater microbial communities from Saanich Inlet, British Columbia, Canada - SI_122_August2016_150_MG | ecosystem: Environmental > Aquatic > Marine > Inlet | place: Canada: British... | reverse complement strand
CGGTTAGCTGAATTTCATTACCCGCTCCTCTGGCGGTTTGTTCGATTTTTTCGAAAATCGCCGGGGTTAATATATAGCGACCAACAACTCCCAGGTTGCTAGGTGCTACTTCAGGTTTTGGTTTTTCTACGATAGACTCAACCTTATTTAATGCTGGGCCAGCAGGCGTAGTCTGAACAATTCCGTATTTGTCAGTTTGATCAGACGCAACACGTTCTACACCAAGAATAGAGCAGTGATGTTTTTCATATTGCTGGACCATTTGCGCCATACAGCCGCGTTCAGCATCTTCTACTAAATCATCGGCTAGGATCACCGCAAAAGGCTCGTCACCAACAACAGGCTTGGCGCAGTGTACAGCGTGTCCCAGGCCTAAGGCTTCCGATTGACGAATGAATACGCAGGAAACATGAGGTGGAATAATGTTTTTGATTAATTCTAGGGCTTTTAATTTATCTTTATTAATCAGTTCGACTTCTAATTCATAAGCTTTATCAAAGTGGTCTGGTATCGAGCGTTTATTCCGACCGGTGATAAAAATCATGGTATCAATACCTGCAGCAACTGCTTCTTCTACCGCATATTGAATCAGAGGCTTATCTACTATAGGTAGCATTTCTTTAGGACTTACTTTAGTTGCGGGTAAAAAACGTGTGCCTAATCCTGCAACCGGAAATACTGCTTTAGTAATCTTTTGAGTCATTAATCAAGGTCCTTATTGTTTGACTGTATTAATGCAAATAATGCCTAAAACCAAGAATATAAAAATCAGCAACTGAAATTAGTATTGGGCGCTGGCTTTAGCCTGATTTTTTATAGTACCCGAGCATGGGTAAGCCTGCCCCGCAAAAATTAAATTAGCTTATTGGCTCTTAGTTTTTATTGAATGATACTTTGTTCTTTTAGTGCTGAATAAATCTGATCTATCGAAAACTTGTCTGTATCAAAATCAAGATCACAAGATGCATAAGTAGTACATAGGCATATTAAGCCCGCGTGCTTAACGACTGCAATGGCTTAATCAATATGCTTTATGTCGGCTGTTAATACCGTTGCCGCATGGCCATTATCAAATATTTTTCTTTCCAGTTGATAAGCGACTTGTTCACCATGAGTCCCAGATAGGGCAATAGCAACAGCTTTTTGACCGTAGCGTGCCGCATAGTCATCGCTACTCACATCACGTAATTCAGTATCAGAACTATGCCCAGAGATCATTCCTGCGCCGACTGTCACATTGGTAAGACGGTCGATTATTATAAATGAGCCAGTACCTTTGCTGCGGGTATAGGCATCAAAAACGACAGGGGCATTAACTGAAACAGTACATAGGCCTATTTCATTGAGTTGTAATTGTGTTGCATCATGATAATCCAGGGTATTGACATCAATCCGGTGCTGAATATTAGCTATCGAACCCGAGACACTACGGGTTGCCAGCTTGATGATATATTGCTTGCCGGGGACTAGGGCACTTTCTGTCATCCATACTATCTTGGCATCAAACTTATCAGCAACACTGGGCATATTATTGCTATTGACAAGGGTATCTCCGCGACTGATATCAATTTCATCAGTCAACGTCAAAGTCACTGCCATGGGTGGGTATGCTTCATCCAGTTCGCCGTCAAAAGTGACAATGGATTTAATAGTGCTGGTTTTACCTGATGGCAGGGCAGTTACAGTATCACCTTTACGGAAAATACCTGAGGCTATCGTGCCACAGAAACCGCGAAAGTCTAAGTTAGGGCGGTTAACATATTGCACTGGGAAGCGAGGGTCCTGGAAATTATCATCTTCAGCAATTTCGACTGTTTCCAGCGTTTCCATCATGGATTCACCCGCATACCACGGCATATTTTCACTCTTATTAACGACATTATCACCATCTAGAGCCGAAAGAGGAATAACATGTATATCGTTCAGACCATCTAGGTCCTTAATAAAGTCTAAATAATCAGCTTTGATTTTCTCGTAAGCACTTTCACTATATTCAATTAGATCCATCTTATTGATGGCAACAATAATATGCTTAATGCCCAGTAATGAAGCAATAAAACTATGTCGCTTGGTTTGTGTCTGTACACCATAGCGCGCATCAATTAATATCACGGCTAGATCACAAGTGGATGCGCCGGTCGCCATATTACGCGTGTATTGCTCATGACCTGGTGTGTCGGCAATAATAAATTTACGGTTTTTGGTAGAGAAATAACGGTAAGCAACATCAATGGTAATTCCTTGCTCGCGCTCTGCCTGTAAGCCATCGACTAATAATGCTAAATCCACTTTACCTGCACCGGTAGTACCGGATTTAACGCTATCGGATTGTACGGCAGCAAGCTGATCTTCATAGATCATTTTTGAATCGTATAACAAGCGGCCAATAAGCGTACTTTTACCATCATCAACATTACCACAGGTTAAAAAGCGTAGTAATTCCTTACGTTCATGTTGCGCCAGATAAGCGTCTATATCGGTACTGATTAAGTCTGATTGGTGAGACATTGTTTTTTTCCTGAAAAATATATAAGCGAAAGTTGTAGAGCGGACTTTAGTCCGCTGTAGCATATCGGTATTAGCGGACTAAAGTCCGCTCTACAATAGGGGGCTAAAAATAGCCTTCGCGTTTTTTCTGTTCCATAGAGCCTGATTGGTCGTGATCGATTAGTCGACCCTGGCGTTCCGAGGTGGTTGTTAATAACATTTCCTGAATAATTTCAGGTAAAGTAGTGGCTGTTGATTCCACCGCGCCCGTAAGTGGGTAACACCCTAAAGTCCGAAAACGCACCATTTTCATCTCTACTTTTTCATCAGGACCAATCGGCATACGGTCATCATCGACCATGATTAACATGCCATCTTTATTAACAACAGGGCGCTTTTTGGCAAAATAAAGAGGCACAATTGGAATGTTTTCTAAATGGATATACTGCCAGACATCTAGTTCTGTCCAGTTTGAAATAGGGAATACACGGATGCTTTCACCCTGGTCAATTCTGCCGTTGTATATATTCCATAATTCAGGACGCTGGTTTTTAGGATCCCAACCATGATTTTTATCGCGGAATGAATACACGCGCTCTTTGGCACGAGATTTCTCTTCATCACGACGCGCACCACCAAAAGCGGCATCAAATTTATATTTATTCAGTGCTTGTTTTAAACCCTCGGTTTTCATTACATCAGTATGCTTTTTACTGCCGTGCGTAAAAGGCCCGATACCTTGATCGATTCCCTCCTGATTTGAGTGAACCAATAAATCCCAGCCGAGTTCCTTGATGTATTTATCACGGAATTTAATCATTTCCTTGAATTTCCACTTAGTATCTACATGCATCAGTGGAAAAGGCGGCTTTCCCGGATAAAATGCTTTGCGTGTTAAATGCAGCATGACTGCTGAGTCCTTACCCACTGAGTAAAGCATCACCGGACGGTCAAATTCCGCGGCTACTTCACGAATAATATGGATACTTTCAGCTTCTAGCTCTTTAAGGTGGGTTAATTTATGCTTAGTCATCAATTGTACTTAGGGTATATATGCAGGGTAATTAAGGGGATCAAGTGGTGTAAAACAAAAAATATCCTAATCCTTTAAAAAATTATTACTATTTTAATTTGAATGAGCGTTTAATGCTAGAACCATTACTAAATAAACATTTACTAATGAAAGAATGGAATCCTATTAACGCCTAAAATGAGTGACAAAAGCTAAAGTCATTATAAAAAAAATAAGCATATTGCTATATAATGATGCAAACATTAAGAGTAATGCGCTTTATGTATTCATCAAAGTTCGAATACCAATCACTAAGAGGAAGAGTTTATGCGTCACTACAATAAAAATAACATAATCAAAGCAATACTCATCACATCAATTACCAGCCTGGTGTTAGTTGCCTGTGGTGATCAGCAAAAAAAAACGCCCACTACCAAGGTTCCGGCACAACAGTATAAACAAGCTAAGGTATTGAAAGGCAGTGTAGTCGATGACAAAGGCCCAGTACGGGATGCTACGATCAAGGTTGCTGATAGCCGTGGACGTATCATTGCCAATACTAGCCTGAAAGATAGCAATAATTATACGCTAGAAATTCCTGCAGGTACGAGCTTGCCGATTGTCATCACCGTTAAACCCAAAGGGAGTGCCGAGAAGTTAAAAGCGGTAGTAATTTCCACAATTGTATCCAGATATGATATCAGCCCGTTAACCACAAAAATTGCCAATCGTGCTAAAGAGCTAGGTGGCTACACTCGCGCTCATATGGTAATGGCAGCGGATAATACTGTGGGAGTGCCCGATGCTAATAAAACCTCTACCGGTTTTCGTGGTGACCCCACCAAGCAATATGGTGGATGGCATTAAGCTTGTTTATCTTGACCTTATAAATTTTATCACCATGAAGGACACGTTGTTAATGAAGGCATTACAATGTGATTAGCTCCTCATGGGAGTGAACGACAAAAAGCGACACCTAAAATAGTATCCAAAGTAGATTGATTGTATACAAGCGCCATAATTAAAGTAGCATACCCTTCAAGTCTTTTATGGTAGAAGCAGTGAAATGCAGGGATCACTAGGTTTCATCATTCAAACTGTTCAAGACTGCCGCCGCAATATTTACAAAAATCCGCATCGGTATCATGACCGATTTTGCCGCAATTAGGGCAGGCTTCATTGGAGATTTGCCACGGTCGATAAGATTTAATCAGTTCCGCACTATAAATACCCGTTGGGACCGCAATAATGCCATAACCCATAATCATAATGGCAGCAGCTATTATCTGACCTAACGGTGTCTGCGGGGCAATATCACCATATCCTACTGTGGTTAGGGTAACAATAGCCCAATACACCGACTTGGGAATACTGGTAAAGCCAGATGCGCTGCCTTCAACCACATACAGTATTGAGCCAAATACTGTGGATAACGTTAATACAGCATACAAAAATACTAGAATTTTCTGACTGCTATTTTTTAAAGCCGTTATCAGGGTTTCAGCCTCATCTACATATTCTGCCAGTTTAAAAATACGAAAGATTCTTAATAAGCGCAAGATACGAATAATCAGCATGTATTTAATACCTGGCAAGAGCAGACCAATGTAAGTAGGCAGGATAGATAGTAAATCTATTATTCCATAAAAACTGCACGCATAAAGCTTAGGCTGGCGGACCGAGATCAGGCGTAGTATATACTCGCAGGTAAATAGCAGGGTAAAGCCCCACTCTGTATAGAAAAATAACCAGCTAAATTGCTGGTAAAATGCTTCTACACTACTGAGCATAACGGCTAATACACTCAATGCAATGGTAATGATCAGTACAATATCGAATGATTTTCCGGCGCGTGTTTCTGCGCCAAAAATAATGCTATTGAGTGACTCACGCCAGGGTGATAAACGTTCACCGCTATTGTAATTCACCTTTTTTTTTCTGGGTTGGTTCGCTTGCATAGGTGTAATTTAATCAACTCGAAAGAATAGGGCGAAGTATATTCGCGAAGTATATTATGGTATCTTAACGCCCTATAACACAAGGTAACATGTATTATAAATAGACCGGCCAGACATAATACCTTTTCATGCACCCTATAAACGGAGTGCGTAAACAAACAATTGATTCACAATACTCAATGTCAACAACTGAAAATATCCCAGCTACAAATTTTATTCGTCAAATAGTTACCAAAGACCTGGTAGAGAATAAGCATACTAAAGTAATTACCCGTTTCCCACCAGAACCGAATGGTTTTTTACATATAGGGCATGCGAAATCTATTTGCCTGAATTTTGGTGTTGCCGCTGAAAATAATGGCCTATGTAATTTACGCTTCGATGATACCAATCCCGAAAAGGAAAGTATCGAATATGTGCGTGCTATTGAAAAAGATGTACATTGGCTTGGTTTTGAATGGGCTGAGCTCTGTCATTCTTCAGACTATTTTGAAACACTGTATGGCTTTGCAGTGCAGTTGATAGAAAAAGGTCTGGCGTATGTCGATAGTTTAAGTGCAGAGCAAATGCGTGAATATCGTGGTTCATTGACTAAGCCAGGCAAAGAAAGCCCAGACCGCAGTCGCAGTGTCGCAGAAAATCTGGATTTATTTAGTCGTATGCGCGCCGGTGAATTTACCGATGGGCAATATCTATTACGTGCCAAAATTGATATGGCATCATCAAATATCAATATGCGTGATCCTGCGCTTTACCGCATACGCCGTGTGCATCATCAGCGCACCGGAGATGCTTGGTGCATCTATCCAATGTATGATTATACTCACTGTATTTCAGATGCACTTGAAGGTATAACACATTCCTTATGTACACTAGAATTTGCAGACCATCGCCCTTTATATGACTGGATTTTAGATAATATCGATGTAGACTGCCATCCACAGCAAATAGAATTTGCACGGTTGGAACTGGAATACACGATAGTCAGTAAACGAAAATTAAGACAACTGGTCGTCGATGGGCATGTCAGTGGCTGGGATGATCCGCGTATGCCTACTATTGCAGGGCTACGTCGAGCAGGTTTCACTCCTGCCGCTATTCGTGATTTTTGTGAGCGTATAGGTGTGACTAAAAAAGACTCATCGATAGAAATGGCAGTGCTAGAAAATTGTATCCGGGAAGATTTAAACAATACCGCTGCTCGTGCGATGGCTGTTTTAGATCCATTAAAAGTAGTGATCGAAAATTACCTTGATGATCAAGTTGAAGAGTTAGAAGCAAGTAACCATCCACAAAATGAAGCAATGGGTAAGCGGGTAGTGCCATTTGCTAAAGAAATTTATATCGAACAGGATGATTTTGCTGCTATTCCTCCGCCTAAATACAAGCGTTTAATTGAAGGCGGCGAAGTTCGTTTACGCGGCGCTTATGTGATTAAATGTCATCAGGTCATTAAAAATACAGAGGGTAAAGTCGTAGAACTTCGCTGTACCTATGATGAAAATACCCTGGGTAAGAAACCTGAAGGCCGTAAAGTAAAGGGTGTGATTCATTGGGTCTCGGCTGTCCATGCTTTGGATGCTGAAATACGCCTGTATGATCGGCTATTTAATGTGCCTAATCCTAGCGCTGAAGAAAATTTCTGTGATGCCTTAAACCCTGATTCGCTACAAATTATTAGCCAGGCAAAAATAGAGGCTAGTCTTGCGCAGGCCGAATTAGGTAGTCGTTTTCAATTTGAACGGGTAGGCTATTTTTGTCTGGATTCAGAAGACAGTTCTGCAGAAAAGCTTGTGTTTAATCGTACAGTCACTCTCCGTGATACCTGGGCTTAGCAACGTAATTATTAACTTCTCATGCATATGACGCAGGGTAAAACCTTGTGTCTTAATAAGTAGAACATGAGAGTCGAACAAATAAAGAGGATTTTCTTATGATGTATGCAGTTTTTTTTGTAGTGATTTTGTTAGCGATTTTGCTATTACTCGAAAATAAAAAAAATGAGGAGAGATATGCACAGCAATATATTGAGGAGGATCCGTACCCCTTAACGGAAGAGCAAATAAAATATATCCGCAATTCCTGGCGACGAATTATGCCTATTAAAGAAAAGTTCGCGGAATTATTTTATCAGCGCTTGTTTGAATTGGACCCAAAGGTTAAAACATTATTTCGTGGCAAGCTAGATTTTCAAGGGGAAAAAATAATGACTACCTTGAATGTTGTCGTCAATTCTATTGATGATATAAAAGCCGTGGAAGCCATGCTACAAGCTATGGGTAATCGGCATATAATCTATGGTGTTCAGGCTGCGCATTACGAAACAGTGGGAGCGGCTTTGTTTTGGGTGTTAGAACAAAGTCTGGGTGATTATTTTACCGATGAAGTGGAAGATGCCTGGGTTACTACATACAATATTATTGCCTCGACCATGAAAGAAACGGCTTACCCGTAAACGGATCGACTTACAATTTAACGCTTTTTTTCCGTCTTTTGCGTAATCAATCATGGGAGCATCAATGAAAAATACACGAAAACTTACTCAGCGAGTCATAACTTTGATAATGCTAGGCTATGTCTTGCCAGGCTACGCAGAGGGGCAACTAACGCGCTATCGAGGAGCCTATACATACGCGCATGTAGTTAATACATTTTGTCCCAGCATTAATTCCCAATGTTACTGGTTAAACCCTGCGACTAGTGAACAAATTCGTCAGCAGTTAAAACACCTATCAGCGACACATGCCGATAACCCCGATCAATCAGTCTGCGTGGTTTTACGTGGGCGAATTGATAGAGAAACCAAAAGCGACGGGTTTGCCGCTGACTATGATGGTTTAATCAAGGTCGATAAAGTTTTTGGTTTATGTAGCCAGGTAGATAGAGTGACTCAATGAAATTTGCAACACTACCGCTGGGTAATGGCTGTCATAAACAGTCGAGTCAGGCGAAGCTACGTGAGTAATATTTCTCTATCAGCATTACAATATCGACTCAGCATTCTTGCACACAATACGACCAGAAAATTGAGCAGTCAATTGATACAGTATTAGGTAAGGAATCCGTAATATCAATCGATGGTCGACAGTGCGTTTGAAAAATGGCAATAGCTATTGAAAGACTGAGTTCATTAGCAATACGCTGACTAAGAAAATCCTACTCTAGTTTTGCTGGCTTTATTTGGACCCAATCTAAAGAGCTGTTTATGCAAATAAGGTTAAAGACAAATCAGTTAAATAAAGCTTAGAAAACAGAAAGCGGCTAATATTCTAAGGCGGGACACCTCTGAGGTGAGTAAGCTTTAGCCTACACGTACAATCCATGCGTTACACATGTAGGCTAAAACCTATTTCCCTCTATACGTACTGTCTTAAGTTCGTAGCCCATAGTGCTATATAGCTAAGCTGAAAAATAATTAGCTGCGCCGATAAGGGGGGTGTTTGGGTTAAGCGAAAGTTTAATAGACATCTGGCTGAGTAAGGGCTTAAACCTGCCTTTGGCGGTAAAGGCGCGCAGGAAATCCGCATGCTCCAGTGCCGGGCGAATTTTAGGACCGATACCACCACCAATAAACACGCCTCCTGTAGATAAACATTTCAAAGCCAGGTTGCCGGCTTCTGCAGCATAGAGTTCTGCAAATAAGCGCACCACTTCAAAGCAAAGTGGATCTTCATTATTAAGACCCATGCGCGAAATAATTGCATTTCGATCACCACCAGATGCGTTATTTCTGTTAGAGGGTACCGTAGCACAGGCAGGTGCAAAACCAGTCTCTAGCAGAAAATCATAAAGCTGGCTGAAGCCATCGCCGCAAAGGACACGCTCCCAGCTAACGTGATCAGTAAACTGTTTTCGTAGATAGCTTAGAAATTGGTCCTGCTGTCGGGTTTGCGGGGCAAAGTCAGTATGACCGCCTTCGGTTGCCATCGGCTGATGCTGTTGCCCATCCCAATATAAAATTGCCTGGCCTAAGCCAGTTCCTGCCGCAATAACAGCAATGTTTCCGTTTTTAGTTTGTGCATTTGGGTTAAGTTCTAGTAGATCAGTTGGCGGGCTATTTAGTATCCCGATGGCCATGGCCTCCAGGTCGTTTAATAATCGTACTTTGTTGGTACCTAATTTAGCAGAAAGTTCTCGCGCATCGATAGTCCAAGGTAGGTTAGTGGTCTGGCAACGCTGGTCTACGATAGGGCCGGCAATACCAAAACAGGCGGCATTAATTGGAGTGTTCGCTTTTAGGAAAAGTTCTAGGATATCATCAAATTGCGGGTAGTCATTGCTGGCAAAAGTCTGTTCGACTTCACATTGCATTTTACCCCGGCTATTTTTACTATATAAGGCTAGAGCAGTTTTGGTACCACCTATATCGCCTGCTAATATCATTTTCCTGGTTCCCTGTTAAGTTGTTTAAATTTATTATACTGCGCATTGCTTTTGTTTGTGCCAGGATTCACTTGGGTCTGATTTAGAATCAAGCACCAGAAAGCACCCAGATATAGCGTTAATCAAGATCTCCGAATGTTTTTCCTCATATATAAACAAACAATTGCATCCAGAGCATCTTCATTAGTTTTTAGCGCCTGACCTTTTAAAGTCTGTATTATTGATAACCAGTTTCAGAATTTTATAGTGGACCCCTGAGTCAAGACAAAAACTCACTGAGTTTAAGTTGTACATTCAATTTTACTTGCAACTGAACAGCGTTGCCCCGGTTTTATCTTTGTTTCCGTTGTTTCGGCTTTTGTGGCGG
>Ga0233436_1003496_pt1 | contig 10218 bp, 8 predicted proteins | sample SI_122_August201_2_FD_182723 | JGI IMG/M metagenome (GOLD analysis project Ga0233436, IMG submission 182723) | Seawater microbial communities from Saanich Inlet, British Columbia, Canada - SI_122_August2016_150_MG | ecosystem: Environmental > Aquatic > Marine > Inlet | place: Canada: British... | reverse complement strand
CATATATCACATCAAGCATTCTAGACATTGGATTTCCTACAATTCCGACTGTAACCAACCCCACATGCAAACACAAGGGTGGAACATCAGATCCAATTGATAAGCGCACCTTACCTAATAATGTCTTATCACCAGAAAAAATTCTCCCCAAATATTCCGACATAAAATGCCTAACGTCCAAAAACTGAGAAGTATAAGTCAGTGCCGGCAGAGGTAAACCTGCTCCGTCATATGCATTGTTTAATAAGACACTAAGCTCTGATGCTACAAATCTTCCTTGATACACTAATGATTCGGCATCCATTCGAATTTCGTTATGAACAGCAATCAACATTATTGATGGCCTAAACTTCATCTTGGCATCTGGCCTTGGCTCTACCACTTGAAGATCAACATAGTCGGGAGGGTCTGTTACAAGAACGGCAAGTCCATCATCTTCAATGAGCTTACAACGGACATTAGGGCCAATATTATCATCATGAATATAGAATACATCGACATCTTCATCCATAGTCGAGAATGTACCCGCAGCCTTAGTAGCCTGCTCTTTCTCTCTAAACCCAATACAACATATAGCATGCTGCTGATCAGACTCAGCATGGGTATAGTCACCAACCAGAAGCACAGGATAACCTGATCGAATATTCGCGGCACACATACTAGCTAAATATGTAACCTCAAAACCAATTATCTGCTTTTGACATTTTTGGTCCAATACAGCTTTGGTAGCGGGTAACAATTTAGGCGTTAAATTTTGAGAAAATATCGCTTCTTGGAGCTCAGATATATTTAACCCTTTTGATGGAAAGGCTCTGCTACCAGACGACCCTTGATGTGCATTTTTTGTAATTTCCACTGTCGTAGGAACAGCATGGTGTGCGTCAAAAGCTGATGAATGAAACATGCTCCAAAGAGCAATCGTTGCACATGAGGAAACGCCTCGATCCTGCTGCTGCCAAGGAATACCTAAGACGGTCAGTTTCACCCCCAATATATTAACGCCATGAGGCCTTAGTGCCGGGGTAATTCGTTCACTATGCTCATCCTTATTGACATACCACGACAAAACAGTTCTGCCAAAAGGTGCCACGTCAAGAGGACGACGAACCACAAAACCCAAATAGGCCTTTTGCAGCCGACTAATACTCTTTTCTCGCCCAGAAATGGCCGACCTCAAAAGCCTTGAAGTAAAGTCATCCGAGAAGAAATGGAGCCTTTGACAAATATTGTCATAGCCTCTAGCACTTTTGCCATAAAATGCTGAAAATTCATCAAGGTAATCACGGTCAAAATAATTATGCTCAATAGCGACAGCTCTTACGCCAGCACCGACTAAATAGGCTTTAAGGTACTTCGATTGAGCAGATTCTAGTGATTGAAGGGGGTTTTCTTCGGAGTCAAAAGATATGACTTTAATAGGTTTACCTGAGTGCATCCATCACCCTGTCTACTTGTCATTTTGGAACGAAGAAACATCAACCAATGATGGTTGAATAGATATCAACGGCTTGGTGATGCTTAGGCATTTCTACCCTAACGCTTTTTTGCCCAGACTCTGTAAAGCTTTTGACAAATTTAGGGTTCAACTTGTCAGCAGTAACACCAGCAGGGATACCTACACCAGGAGCATAAGCGGTATTCGATAACGTTGGCACACGGTTCACTTTATCTGCCATTCCATACCTCCTTCAAAAATTACTTATGACAATGCAATAGCTTCAGCAATTATATACACGACACTTTAACCCTAGTCCAATTATTATTATTTATAAATGCCTCACACTTCATACAAAAACCTCTGAAACCCCACAAAAGTTTCACGTATCACAGAAGGTGATCCAAACTCAGCCGCTGCATCACTAATTGTATTGTACTTTAACTCAATCAAATTTTTCAATTTAGCTGCCGCTAACTCTTGCACACCGTCTTCTACATATTTACCCAATATAAAGCGAATAAACTCTTGCTGCTTATAATTTGAATACGCTTTAGCGATTGAAAGCTTAGCCTGTTTGACGCGCTCCAGCCTAGTACGCGTTTCTGCAGCATAGGCAACGAATGCCAAGACATCATAAACATCACTGTCTTTAGCATCGATCAAATCTTTCATGCTATCCAGCTTTTCTGCGTCGTAGCCTGCCTCGCTTAAATCAAGTAATAATTTTTCTCTTGTGGTGGGGTCACTCCAAATTTCCCGCAGCTTATCTTCATTTTCAAAAAACTGAGGAAGATCATCAAACATGCGCTCAACAAACTCTTTTGCTGTAATCGGCCTGCCTTCAGGACTCCAATACATCGCCGATGATATATGTTGAATCTGACGCGCCTTACCGTCACTCAACTGAATCGTTATCTTCTCAGGCTTTGGTTCTGGCCCACCAGATGTCTCACCACCAAGCTCGCCATCATCCCCACCCGTAGGTAAACCAGGCTTCGGTCTTGGCTCACTAGGTTCTTCATCTATCGGGTCACCATCCCACTCTGGGTCAGCAAAATTATGATGGGCTTTTACAAAAAAAGTAAACGGTAAAGTAATCCTTACCATCATATAATCGCGTACCACGACCGATAATTTGCTTAAACTCAATCATATTATTACAAGGGCGCATGAGTACAATATTACGGACATTACGCGCATCTACCCCTGTCGAGAGTTTCCGTGAAGTGGTTAAAATAGTGGGAATGGTTTTTTCGTTATCTTGAAATATTTTCAGATCGTTTTCACCAGCAGCACCATCATTTGCAGTGACACGCACGCAATAACTCGTATTTGTCGTCCATCCTTGTTCTACAGCGTATTGATTAATGTAATCGCGCACCTTCCCTGCGTGCTCCTGAGTCGAGCAGAAAACAATGGTCTTTTCGTTCGGGTTAAAGAGATCCATCCAGTAACGCACACGCATTTCTTCACGCTTCGGTATTGTAATAATGCGATTAAAGTCACTCTCGGTATAGACTCTGCCCGCTTCTGGCTCACCTTTTACCACAACGCCATCACCTGGTGTATAGACATACTCATCCATCGTGCCAACGATGGGATAAACCTTAAAGGGCGTTAAGAAGCCATCATTAATCCCTTCTTTCAGGGTATAACTATAAACTGGATCACCAAAATAATCGTAAGTATCAGCATTATTGTTACGCTTTGGTGTTGCTGTTAAGCCCAATTGCACAGCGGGAGAAAAGTAATCAAGAATATCTCGCCATGAGCTTTCATCATTTGCCCCACCACGATGACACTCATCAATCACAATAAAATCAAAAAAATCCTCAGGGTAATCGCCAAAATAAGGCGTGTCGTTACCCTCATCATCTTTACCACCACTCATAAACGTCTGAAAGATGGTAAAAAAGACACTCGCATTTTTCGGCACAGAACCTTTCTTTTTTATTTCACTTGGCTCAATACGCACAATGGCATCTTCACCAAAAGCGCCAAAGTCGTTAAACGCTTGATTGGCTAATACATTACGATCCGCTAAAAACAAAATACGCGGGCGCTTTTTGGCTGCATCAGGGTTTTTCTGAGCCTTTAAGCTCCAGCGACACTGGAATAATCTCCATGCAGTTTGAAAAGCAATGCACGTTTTGCCCGTACCTGTTGCTAAGGTAAGCAAAATACGTTGTTGCCCCTTCGCAATGGCTTCCAATGTATTGTGTATCGCATTTTCTTGATAATAGCGTGGCCGCCAGTCACCTTTCGCTTCAAAAGGAATTTTGGCAAATTGCTCTCGCCATGTACTGGTAAAATCAGGAGATTCATCACTGTAAGTTAGCTGCCACAATTCACTGGGGTTTAAAAACCGCTCAACCAGCCCTTCTTTCCCGGTGAGTAAATCAATTTGATAAATTTCATGGCCGTTGGTGCTGTAAGCAATTCGGCATTGTAGGCGGGTAGAATAATCTTTTGCCTGACGCACACCCTCGGTATAACTCAGGCTTTCTTTTTTAGCCTCAACGGCTGCCAGCTTACGACCACGGAATTCCAGTACATAATCACTGATCACAGGCTTGCTGCGCTTGCCACCCGTAATGATTCTGCCTTGAGTAATGCTCACCTCTCGCCGGATATAACTTTCGTCTATTTTCCCCCAGCCAGCTACAACCAACTGAGGGTCGATAAGATTGGCACGAGTATCTGCTTCATTCATTGGCATGTTGTTTACAACCTTTTGTATCAAAGTAAGCGTTCACTCAAGAACGCTATTGACCCATACTGTTTAAATCCGAAGTTAAAAAATTCTGGCCAAATTTTTCTTTCCAGAGTCGTGGCGTTAGTTCGTGAACTTTAGCTGCAGGATGAGTGCCAACCCTCTGCAAAACATCTACCAAATATCGGTAAGGGTCAACTTCTTGTATTCGGCAAGTGACGATCAGTGATTGGATGATACCAACTAACTCCGCACCGACTTCCGTCCAACAAAACAAGTAATTTTTTCTGCCCATTGGAATAGGTCTTAAGGCTCGCTCCAAATGATTTGTATCTATTGGCACTTCAGGGTCTTGTAGAAAAACCATCAAACCTGCCTGACGCTCTAACACATATTTTAATGCCTTCGACAAAGGGTTAGATGGGTCAAGGTCAGGCCTTAAGCACTGAAGCTCCGCCCATTGAAAAAAGGCGTCCACAACAGGCTTGGCATGCTCAACGCGATAATCCAGTTTATCTTGCGCTGTTAAATCCAGGTTTTTAATGTTTGACTCGATTTTATAAAGCACAGCAATATACTGCAGTGCTTGTTCGGCAGCTTCAGGCTCTATTTTTTCGGCTTTAATAAAGGTTCTTCGAGCATGTGCCCAGCATAGGGCATGCACAATATCAGACATACTAGCAGCATAACTGCTATAGGCAGCATATCCGTCTGTCAGTAACGTCCCCTGATAATCTCCAAGCACCTCACGAATATGGCTACCTGCTCGCGAGGGTGAATAAGTGAAAGCAATTTCACCTTGGTCACCACAAATTGGCCAAAAATACGCTTGGCGCATTTTACCTTTTTTCTTTCGACCCGCCTTGATAGGCGTTTCATCCATACCGATGTGTTTGCCACCTATAATTGAGCTAATAATGGCTAAGTGAATCGGCCGTAATAGCTCAATGGCACGATTGCTTAAGTTGGTGAGTGTAGAGCGACTTATATCAATGCCACTGTCTCTCAATTTTTGATGCTGCCGGTATAGTGGACAATGGTAAGCAAATTTATCGACCAGCATGCCTGCCAAAAAGCTAACATCGGCGATACTTTTATCAAAAATAGCACTGGGTGCTGCTGTTGTTTTTAGTGTTTTATCTGATTGGCGCTTAACGACTTTACGGATGTACTTTAAGACAACATAGCTACCAGGGTTTTGCGCCAAACGATAAGTATATTTTTCACTAATAACATCGTAGTCATCTGCGTTAGGTCCGGATAGCTCAGGACACGGCACTGAAATCTCTTGCACGGGAACATCGTCAGAAAAACGTAATTGACTATTTTCATCCCCAGGCTCTTTACTTGAAGATTTAGTTTTTCGTGTATGGCTTGCTACGCTAACATCTGCGGGTGCAGAAGGTAATAGGTTAGCTAATGGGTGCCGGCCAAAGTCTAGGAGACCCTGGCCGGGTATCATATCTGGTCGCTTCTCTGACTTAGCACCAAAAATTTGTTGTTTGAACCAATCAACCTGTGCTGTTAGGTTGCGTATGTCGCGCTCTAAAGCTTGTTCTTTTCGCTGCCAATCCTTCTGCAACTCAGCAATATTATCCGGTTCATCATCAGCTCTACTCATCGCAGTATTATACTATATAAGTTGCATCTAACTCACGTTTTTATGATATCTTTTTCGCTTTTTTACAGTGGATAAATCAATGCCATCAATCAGCATTTCTAGCTCTATTTTTGTCATGAGGATTTTCCCTTCGACAGATTGTATTTGTGCAAATCGGCCCTGTTCTAGGCGCTTACACCAAAGGCAGTAACCGCCGGACTCATAATAGAGACATTTCATTTGGTTACGCTGTCGGTTAATAAACACGAATAATTGGCCATCGGATGGGTTTTCACGTAATCGTGTTTTGGTTAGAGCGAGCAACCCATTGTAAGAACAGCGCATGTCAGCAACTCCTGTGTATAGCCAGACTTTGATGTCTGCTGTTGGCGTGATCATGCAGGCTGTCGAATTCTTAAGCAAACACCATTACCTAAATCTAGCTCCACATCCCAGTGCGAGGTTGAGGCTTGAAAGGTATTTTGAACATCAAAGTGTGCTACTGGCACCTCAATAAAGTCATTAGTTGATTGTGTCAGCGGTAGATCGCATATCTTTTTCTGCCATGAATAAAAAGTGCTGAGAACAAGACTATGTTTTTTGCAGTATTGAGCCGTGCTTAAACTACTTTTTTCTTGGTCTGCGAATATTGTTCGCCATTGTTGCTTGGTTCTACGTGTGGCTGCTGCTCTTTTTCTTGGTGGGATTTCCATCTAAAGCTCTCCTGTGATTGTGCTCACTGGAGATATTATGCTAGGTGTGAACCGATAGGAATAACGTCGAATATTGAACGCTTACGTATCAAATGCTCTTTTATTATTCAGTTTAGTCGCTGCTCACTGACGCACATAATTCTATATGTAAGGGAAATGCAACGTGCCTTACATATAGAATTTCATATGTAAACTTAACCCCTGTTCCCTTACATTGGGCGGCTCGAATAGCACGGGTTGCACCACGAAAAATCAAGAAACTTAAAAACTACAACTATCTGTTTTAAAATGATTTAATTTTTTATCTGCCATTAAAGCCCAGCAAGTAGGGGCTAAAAATCAAAACATGATCAAGAAACAGCAATAACCCCACAACAAACTGTTAATTTTAAAAAATTCAAAAACCTTGCCATACTCAAGCGGGTTTAACCTCTGACCATTCGAGGGTTATTTATATATCCGATTAAACACACCTTCCTTACACATGATTTCTTATATGTAAAGGAAATGCTATTTACCTTACACATGAAATCTTATATGTAAACTTAGATGCCTGCTCTTTACATAAAACCAATAGAAGGACTAATCCGTAAATAACTGTAGATAACGATCAAATAAAAACACTCGGTTCCGCTGATAACCCGTATTTTCACGAAGCACATCATCTTCCACTAAACGGTTTAATAGTGATGATGCAGCCTGATGACTAACACCCAATAGTGCTGCAGTCTCTTTTGCGGTAATTGCGGGGCGACTATATAACTGCTTGATCAGTTTTTGTGCATTTTCAGCGCGTTTACCATAACCAATAATTAAGGCATCAACTTCCTGACGCAAAACAAGAACCTGTTCAAAGGTCTCTTTACCTTTGCCCGATGTTTCAATCACGGCAGACAAAAAGAACTTCACCCAATGCACTATATCATTCGACTCTCTCACTCGTGTTAGCGCATCGTAATAACTGGAGCGATTTCGTTCAAAAAAATCAGATAAATACAGCGATGGTTTTCTCAATAAATTTTTATTCACCAAATACAGAGTAATCAATAATCGACCAATACGGCCATTACCATCTAAAAAGGGGTGAATCGTTTCAAACTGGTAATGACTTAGTGCAATACGAATAAGCTCAGGCACTTGAATGTTTTCGTTATGCCAAAACGACTCTAAATTACTCATCAAATCAAGGACCTGACTTTGATGAGGCGGAACAAAGGCTGCATTATTTAAATTACTACCACCAATCCAGTTTTGGCTAGCCCGAAATTCACCGGGCGCTTTCATCTCTCCTCTAACGCCTTGCATCAATATTTCATGTGTACGCTTTAGCAAGCGATTGGAAAGTGGCAAATGTTCCAGCTCAGAAATCGCTTCATTAATTGCCTGTATGTAGTTTTGTACTTCACCCCAATCATCGCGCTTTTCTGGAGCTAATTGCTCAACCCCCAGCACAGCCTCGTCCATTTCAGTTTGCGTACCTTCAATACGGGATGAGGTGTTTGCTTCTTTAGTAATATGCATCTGAATAAACAAGTCCACATCAGGTACTATCAATGTAAAAGCATCCAGCTCTGCCAGTGAACGTGAAGCCCGTTCAAGCAGCGTATTGATGAAAGGGTCTTCCCAATTCCATTCACGGTTAATGGTGGTTGGGTCAAAACTTTTATATTGAAATTGCTCAACCCATTTGCCAGAGATAAAATTTTCAAATTTCATTTGTATATTCCTGTGGCATTAGGTTACCGCTTTTTTGTTTTTTTCTTTGGTAAGTTCTCCAGTGAAGGCTTTTTGGAGGATGGATTTTTTGAGTTCATCTATCGTGTTTAATTTTTTCTCATATACCTGAATCAACTTACTGGTCTCAAATTCAATTTTTTTTACATTTTCAACTAATTGCAACTGGGTATCTGTACTTGGAAAGTGAATAGGTAACGCAGTGAGTATTTTTTGATTGAGATTGCTAATATTTACACCCTCACCAGAACCAATAAGTAATTCATGCGTGGAAGCTGACTTCATATAATAGGTTAGAAATTCTGGGTCGATATCCTGACTTGTCAGCATAATTCTTATAGTAAAACCTGAATAAGAAGTTTTTCTATCAGTTTTTCCCATCAATAAGCACCGGCCTATAAGCCTCTTGTTACCATTTGACCTGACAGTGATAATGTCATTTTCTTTTAACTCATAGCCAGAAGCTAAGCAGCCATCAATTTGTATTGTTTCCAACTGTTGCAATGGCACAAAGAAATTATTGTTAAAATTTTTAACCCCAACTATTTTTAATTTTTCGCCTTTACTACTCTTTGAGAAATTCAAGCCATTTTTAAACTCAGCAAACTCTCCTAAAGTTGATTCAGTCCAACCTTCCCCCCTCTGACTAAACACCTGCTGCAAATAGCTTTCAAACAGTTCACGGGCATTTTTGAGGTTTTGTTCAGTCTTGGCGCGGGCTTGGTCGATGCTGGCAAAGGCTTGATCGAGGATGGTAACGATACGTTTTTGTTCGAGGATAGAATCAGGGTATGAAACGAAGAATTCATTTTCTAGCTTTGTTCTTGCTAGTTCTGTTTGACCGCTTGCGCCTTCCCCAGCCAATGTAATTTCCTCTTCAATTTTTATTAGCATATAGCCAAAAAAATCATCGAAGAATACGTTTGGTTTTGGGCGAACTATTGTTACATGTGTATCAACAGTTGTTGGCTCGGGTGGCACAGCTCTTATTTGTGCTACGCGACCAAGGGTTCCGGTGCCAGTTGAGTTAACAAGAACATCACCAACTTTTATATAACGCTCTTCATTAACTTTTTTTGAGTCTAAGTCATGTCGACGGGCTAAAGTATAATTAACTGAGTGGCCACGCACACATTTTTGATTAACTACACAAATACCACCCTCATCAAGATATTTCGGCCCAACGCCACGCTTTATCATTTCGCAGGCATCTCCAAGCTTTGATGTTTTCCATACCATTACAACAACTCCTGAACCTTACCAAGAATCGCTTCGCTCTCTTTATCCAAAGCAATAATTTCCTCAATAATCACCTTAGGCTCACGTAATACCACCTCTTCTTCAGCATTCGGGTTTTTCACCGACAAATCCCAACTACTTTGATCAAGACCACTCACATTTAATAACCAAGATTGATCAGAATCATCAAAACTTTTTTGAAGCTCAATAAATTCTTTTAAATCATTATCATTAAGTGGATTTGTCTTCCCTAAGCTACGGCCAGGATCGAGCTGATAAAACCATACTTTCTGCGTTGGCTCACCTTTGGTAAAAAACAACACTACCGTTTTAACGCCTGCCCCCAAAAAAGTTTTAGCAGGACAATCCAGCACAGTATGCAAATTACAGTTCTCCAGTAACTCTTTACGCAAAGCAGCAGCATCAGAGTTGCTCAAAAACGTATTTTTAATCACAACCGCAGCACGGCCACCTGGTTTGAGCATTTTGATAAAGTGCTGCAAAAACAAAAAGGCGGTTTCACCTGTTTTAATCGGGAAATTTTGTTGCACTTCTTTGCGCTCTTTGCCCCCAAAAGGTGGATTGGCAAGAATCACATCATGCTGATTGCTTGGGGTTATGTCTTGCAGGTTCTCACCCAAGGTATTGGTGTGAATCACGTTAGGTGCTTCAATGCCATGCAAAATCATATTCATAATGGCGATCACATAGGCCAGTGATTTTTTCTCTTTGGCATAGAAGGTGTTTTCTTGCAGCGTTTTTAAATCACTGGTCGAAAGCT
>Ga0233436_1003472_pt1 | contig 10265 bp, 11 predicted proteins | sample SI_122_August201_2_FD_182723 | JGI IMG/M metagenome (GOLD analysis project Ga0233436, IMG submission 182723) | Seawater microbial communities from Saanich Inlet, British Columbia, Canada - SI_122_August2016_150_MG | ecosystem: Environmental > Aquatic > Marine > Inlet | place: Canada: British... | reverse complement strand
AGTATGAATATATCATTTTCAATGTTTTTTAAATTAAATAGATCATTAGGATATCATTGAACCTTCACTATTCAATTGATATACTTATTTTATCTTTAAATGATTTCAAAAAAAAGCAAGTATATAATGTTTGTCTATTTTTGTCTAGGATTTTCAAAGCAGTTTTAGAAAATAATAGTTTCACAAATGTATTATATTTTTTTTTCATATGATCATCTTCGCAAACTAAAGCCATAATATGATAAAAATGTAAATCGTTTTTTATATCTTTTACTTTATCGATATAATTCTCAAAATATTCTTCCAATTTTTTAATATCAAGCAATAATCTTGCTTTTGTAAATTCTACTATTGCACGAGACATAGTAATATGCAATACTTTCAATTAGACATATTGTTTTACTCTTGATATTTCATCTTTTTATTACGAAATTATAATACCATTTATTCTATTTTTGAGTTTCAAATAAGAAAATAATTCTGGCAAAGTGGTAAACCATATATCATTTCTATTTTTATGAATATATTCAAAATGTTTCAATAATATATCTTTATCAACTGGAGAATAACCACCAATACCTTTAACACCGTGACCGTATGTTATTAAAATGGCTTTCTTTAAAATCGCTTCATCCATTTTTTTATTTAAATCAGGATCTTCTATTTCAATACAATTTAATTCTTGAGTATTTGATCCTATTCCAACTAAACCCTGTTTTATTGATCTGCTCGCAATATATGTATTTCGTACACTATCTATAACTTTTCTGTCATATGGTATTTCGCCAAATGGATAAGCCAAAAAGTCACCATATTTATCCCCAAATTTATTCTTAATATTTTTTTTCGAATTAATATATTCCGATTGCGCATCAGCAGTATTCAATTTACGTATATAAGGATGAGATTGTGTATGTGATTGTATATCGTTTCCATGTGATAATAATTTTACATATCTTTGATTTATTTTATCGTCATTTAAATTATCGATAAACATTGTTATGGGAATATCGTATTCATTCGCATATTTCGCAATATATTCATATGAATCAATATTTTTATAATCGTCCCACGTGGAAATATATGCACATTTTTTATTATGTGGCCAAAAATTATTCTCGAATCCTTTGATTTCGTCTGATATTATTTTTGACAAAACCCATTTGCAAATAAAATATAAACAAACGAGTAAAACAATAACTTTGAGTTCAGACGGCATTATATATATTACATAATATATTTTCTATTTTCATCATTCAATCATCAAGTTTAGATACAATCTCATAAATGGATTTTTATCAATAAACCAATATTTATAAATAAAATTAATTAAATTTTCTCTGAACATGATTTACAATGTCCCAATTTATATTTTGTTAAAGTTTTTCCAGACAAAATTTTTGGACATGTGAGACATTTATGTTTTTTCTTCAGACATATTCTATGATAATGTTCATGGCAAAACGTATTCAGAATTGCATTTGAATACGAACTTGTTTTTCGCAAACATATTTTTCCACACAATATACATCCATGTTCAGCTAAACAACATTTTTTACAGAAGTTTTGTGAACAATTGACTGTATAATTACTGTTATGAATGTGACATTGTTTAATATCAATGCCACATTTATAACAACCACTTTCTTTTTCTTCATTTCCACAACATTTGGAACATAATGTACAATCGGTTGGCGTAATTGGATCTGTTCCAAAAATTGGATGTTTTCTACAATATAAATCACCACAACTGGTACATTTTTTTTGATGATATTCATTGAAAACAGAATTCCAACATGAACAATAGTCACATTGACTATCACACTCATCTTCAGAAACATCGTGTATATATTCGATATCAGTTCCACATATAGTACACATATATTCATTTGAATCTTTTAAACACAATTTACATTGTACACATTCTTCACCGTCGATTGTAACATATCTTGAATCTTCTTGTGAACCACAATCGCACATTGTTATAGTATTTATTGATATTGTTTGCGATTATAAGGCACAAAATCAATTTTTAAGCTAATCCAAACATTATTAATCTTTGCATTTCAATTTCTTCATTATATTTTTGGATATTAGCCTCGATTCTAAGTTTGTTTAATTCAATTAATTTTTCTTTTTTCTTTTTTCTTTAATATGTAAAAATTTTTTGTATCATGTAAATACTCTATTTTATTATCTATCATAGAAATTTCTAATCGGATTTCATTAATCTTTTGTATAATTTGATCAGTTAATAAATTGATATTGCTCATTTTAATTATATTCTGAAAACAGAAAATCATTTTATAAAAATAAAAATTGATATTTATTGCGTTTATTTTTATAATAATAAATAATAATCTTAAAAAAAACAAGGTGGTAACTAAATAATTTAAATATCATCTTTTTATTCCTCTTCCTCGTAATATTTTCGTTTCAAAAATTGTTCAGGCAAAGGTCCTAACATATCTCTTCTAGGCAAATCTAATTCATCTAATATCTCAATAAGAATACCATCCTTTTTGGTCCGATAATCTAAAATTTGATCTCGACAATATTTCTTGAAACCAATATTCTTTGTTGAATCGAATATTGATTTGAAATTATTGTTTATGTTTTGAGGATAATATATATGTTCTGACATGTGCTTATAATCTGAATATGAAGCCAGGGTTAAATAAATAAATATAGTGACAATAATCATTCAATAAATGATATATTTTATTTTTTAATATTATATATGACTTGTTTTTTTGATGGAATAATTGATAGTCTAGATCTCAGAGATTTTCGAAAAATAGGACTAACTTATAAACCTGCTCCACTAATATTCGCAAAAGCAATGAAAGAAAATAATAAAATAACAGAACATGTGGTTTGGCAAGGAGTTAAACCAAAAGATAAAGAACTTAGAGAAAATTATGATAGAATAAAATCATATGATCTAAATACTATTATGCAAGGATACGATTGTTCATCGTCGGAACCATTTCTTTTTTTAGTATCAGAATTATTTAAAGTCAAAATCGAAGTTAATTTTATTGGTTCAATGATTTATTATAATAATATCGAATATTCACCAAGAACATTTAAATTTGCGAATTCAAGAGGACATTTTAGGAAAATATAATATAAATTAATTATTTATTTCTTACACTATGTCTTGATTTTTTTACTAATGTACCACCTTTTTGAGCTTTTACTTTACTACCCAAAGCTTGTAAATTGATTATATCATCAGATCCACCTTTATCTTTTGGTTTAATATGATCAATTTTCCAACCAAATTTAGATTTTTTTCCATAATCTTCATATTTAATTTCGTTTTTATAAGGATCTATTCTAATCTTTTTTGGATCCTTGTCTTTTACTTTTTTAGCTTTATTCCAAACAGCGTCTATACAACCAACTGAACCATATGTTGCTCTTTTACTTGACATATTATGTTATGTTCATAATAGTGTTATAAATACAATAATAATATTTGTTTTTCAAATTTTTAAAGATTTAGATCAATTTATTGTGGACGGCAGAAATTTTTATTTTATCAACATATTTATGTCAATATAATATATTAGGAATGGGTAACAAAATATCATACAAAAAGGAAAAAGCGAGTACGAAAACTAGTTATAATTGGACTTATAATGTTAAAGCATATTTTGGACAAGCAATTAATTATAGTACGGAATCTGATGAAAAATCAAAATTAAATTCAATTTCGAATACCGATGCCAATTTAGAGACTGAAATAGAAGAAATTGATAATGATGATGACTACGTCAGTATTGATTACTTGGAAATACGTGAAATTGATAAAATTGATAAAAATGATGTTAACGAAATAATAGAAAATCCGAAACTAATATTGGCATGTGGTTATAGAAAAAAAGGCTCGAAATTTGGATGCAAAAATAATGTAATAATTGTATTACATAATAAATACGATACATCTGAGAAATTTCAGTTTAAAAGTATAATTTATAAGCATGGTAAAAAACGTGAGAATATTTCTTATAAAACAGGAGACGAATTATATACTTTTTTTAAAAATCACTGTATATCTAATAATTATAAACAGAAAATGACAATATCTGATATATTAAAAACAAGTTGTATTAAAAATTTGCGATTGATGAATAAACATAGTTTGACAACATCAACGGAAATATAAATTATGTATACATCTTGCTATCCGCATTCATTCGAAAAGCTCCTAATATCCAAAATAATAATATTATTCCAGAAATTAAAACAATACACCCGCCGTAAAATGAAACATGTGGTTCCCGGCCATTATAATAAGTATCCCATATTTGCGTAAGTCCTACAACAATTAGTATACATGAAATGATAAAACTTATAATCCTATGATTCTCTATGTCATCTAATATAGATTGCATTTATATATATATTAGATTAGAAAATCACGATAGATGATAAAAAAATTTTATTTATTTTGACAATACAATTTGTGAACATTCCAACATTCTTTTTGACATTTTTTTCCACAAAAATACACCTGTTTACATTTAGAACATCTGAGTAAATCGTTATTACTATCACAATTCAAACACATTTTTTTTATTTTTTTATCATTTTCCCAATACATTAATTCATTATGCCATTTGGAACACATTTCAGAACAAATATCGTATAATTTTTTCAAATCTGATTTTCCAATTTCTACTGCTTCTGGATGAATCTGAGTTTCGAATCCCTTCATTAAATTATGTCTACCGATATTAACCAACCAAAGAGCTGATGTTCTCCACCATCTCATATTTGTATACAAATAATGTATTCTTCCATTTGTATTTCCTTTTCTTATCAAAGATAACCTGTCAGACAATTTATTTTCAAATGAAAACTTTTTTAGTTTAGCTATATCACAGCATGTATTGCCGGAAAAAGAACTTTTTTGATCCAAATCAACACCTTTCTCTAAAAACAAATTTACAATGTTTTCCAATACTTCCTTATCAATATCACTTTGATGGAGTATTTGAAATAAAGGTATATTGTGTCTGTAATCTTGAATATTAGCAGTCATACCTAATTCGAATAACTTTTTAATTGTTTTTACAGATTTGCAATGATGTAAAAATGTACCACCGTTAAAATCTCTGTAATAATACAAATCAATTTCGTCAAATCGTTTCAATTGTTCATCTGATATATTAGCGGAACGGACCAAATCAAATAATTTTTCATCATATTTCGTTTCGACTTCTACTTTTGACATAGTATATATAAATTTAATTAATATAATTATAAATATTATTTAATATTTTATCAATTTTTTATTGGATAAATTGTTATTATTAAAATAGGAATAATATATATAATAAATTGAATGAACAATTTAACAAGTAAATTGAAAGGTAATAAAGTATTCAATCTTAAGGAAAAATTAGATAATGAATGTTTGTGTCACGAATACAAGACATTTCAATATGGTGGAGATATGTCAAAAGATCAATTTGGAAAAAATCGAAAACATAATTTATCTGTATATTTTGATAAGGGATCAAATAATTTTTGGATGCAAAAAGAAAAAAATCAACCAGATGAAAGTATTGTAGGTATGCAATTGGATGAATTTGAGACTTATATAAAAAAAATTATGGATACAAGGTATTATGTTAGAGCAAATAGTTTATATGAACTTTTTTCTGAAACAAATCTAACATATGGTCCAGTAAAAAATTTAAGTTTTTTGGATAACTTTTACATGTATTTGTTCAAAGGAACTGTTATTAAAAAGATTTTTCCTAATGATGAAAGGGGTAATCCAACAGTTAATGACGATGACAGAAAAAGATACAATATATTTTACGAATATATTGAAGAAGAAGATAAATTGCCTAAAAAAAGATATTATACGTTTGTTGATACACCAAATCCGTGCCATTTAATAAAAATAATGAAAGACGAATATGGTAGGGAAGAAAAAAAAGATATTGCTCCAATTAAATACGCATTTACTAACATAAAAGAATTAGGTCGAGGAAAAGCAGGTGTTGCATCATTATTTGCTTATTACAATGAAATATCTCCTAATTTGCAAATTGCTGCCAAATTGATGTCAAGCAACGAATTCGATTTAACAAATGATGGAAAATACTTGCCATTACAAATAGTATATTTTGACGAATCCGTTGATTCCCCAAGTTTATCATTATTGGATAATAATATGAGATTCATTTATCCAAAATCTACATTGGATGAATTAAAAATGTACCACAGAGATTTTGTTAAATATAACGTATTTGAAACAACTCATCTAAAATATAAGAATGTAATGTTATCTGTTGCAAGTGACAATTTTTCAAATCAAACATTGATACATATGATACTTGATCTTATATTAAAACCTCTAGATATTAATGGATATATTACTCAATATGATGCAATGTTGTGTATGAATTCTGAGAGTAATTTTGAAAACGAAGAAGCGACACGATTTTACGAATATATCAAAAGTGGTACTCTGTCTATATTAAATTACGTTAAAGAGACATTCAATAAAAAAATTACTGTTGATGGATTAAATTTTATGGAAATTGCTGATGCCGGTGATTTATACGGTCATCTATTTGATGTCCAAAAAAGATACTTTAGTACAGTTCGAACAATAAAAGATTTAGATGTCAAATTTGATAAACTATTAATTGGACAATTTACTGATGAATTTAAAATTTCAATTGAAGGAGAACATACTTATTATGGAATAATAAGAGCTTTTTTAGATAAAATGATATCACAAATACTTCAAGTTTTATCTATTCTAAAAAATTCAAAATATGAATTTATTCATGGGGATTTAAAAACTAAAAATATTTTTGTTAAATCAGATTCTGAAAATGGTTATATATACAAAGTTGCTGATTATGATAAAAGTAGTATTAATTATAACGGAATAAGATTTTATAACAAGGGTAATAATTTTGTTAAATTATATTTAGGAATGATGGGGCCATCTGAATTTTCAAAATCAAAAACAAAATTGGAAAAAATAGATTCTAAAAACACTTCTTGGATGAGTTACATCACTAAAAATATATTAAAATACAAAGAAGGAGAAATTAGAGAGTATGATTTAGATAAATCGACACACATAGATAAATTATTTGAAAACGATGAATTGGATAAAACAAACATTATTTTTGATATGTTACTTAGATTCTATGAAAAACACACAAAAGGGAAGGATGAAAACATAAATCAAAATCTATTCGACAAATTAATGATGGTCAAAACAAAAGGGTTGGAGTTAGCTGATTTAATAAATCTTTTCCGTAATAAATTAAAAGTAATATTAGAGACTAACAATAAAAAATATGGTTCGTTGGAAACACCTGTAGATATTCGAGCTCTACACTCCGAAAAAGTAACTGACGAAATTATGGTTAATGTAATAATAGAATATTTGAACATATTTTTGAGATTAAAAAATGATAATTGTAAAATAGATATTTTTTATACGCTAAATAGTTTTATAGCAAGATTATCGGCAATGTTTACAAATTTGGAAGATATAGAAATGGAACAAATGCATGTAAGATATTTACCAATACCATTTTATACAACTATTGATCTATATACATTGTTTTTATCTTTATTACAGTCTCCAATGGTTTTAACATATTTGAAATATTGCCACGATAGTGTAATAAAAGGCAATAAACTTGATTCAGAGCATGGTTTGTTTTGGAACTCATTTAGAAGACTTTGGATATCAGATGACGATATATATACTCTTTTTAACTATTATGATTATTTATATTTGAATCCTACATTGGACGACGAGGCAACTATCAGTTATATACTTGACCCAATTAAAAAGAACCCGATATCTTTATTGAAAGAAATACCAAATGAGTATTGGAAGCAATCGTGGTTAGAAATAGGTGACAGGATATTTGAAGACAAATTGGAAAAAGACCGTGAAAATGATAAAGATATTCCAAAATTAGATTTGTCAGCTGGAAATATAAGTTTAATGCCACAAATACAACTGTCTGAATGTGGAGATTTTGATATGAAAGTACATAAAAATGGACAAGTTTTTTATATGAATAAAGACTTGATAGTATATAATAAAGCTTCCATTGGAGAAATGACGTCTGCATTAAAGGACAGAACTGCATCTTTAAACAAAGAAACTTCTGATAATTACAAAAATATGTTAAAAGAAAGTGTTATTCAATTTGCGTCTAGTTATGAAAATAATAAATTACAATTTGCAAAACACTTTCTATTAGGAAAAAGTGAAAAACCAGAAGAACCAGAAAAAATATTAAGGGAACAATTGGAAAAATTGGATCGTGAAATTAATGAATTGCAACATGATGAGAAAAATTTCGAGTTATTAATAACAAAAAACAATGAAGATATTAAGTCAATAATAAATTCACACTTGTATATATATGGTTTGTTTAAGAATACTAGGTTATCGGCTATATCGATAAATATAGTAAATAAAATAAATTTTGGGTTATTAGATGAAAGAATAAGAAAAATTATTTCACATATGATACTTGAAATGGCATTGAAAGACGTCAGTGATGTGGAAAAAGAATTAGACGAGGAAAAAATGGAAGCTCCAAGAAGTAATAAAATGAAAAGATTAATATCTATATTTGATAAAGAAAGACATTCCTCGGATGGTTCTAAAGAAAGACATTCCTCGGATGGTTCTAAAGAAATGGAAGACGTGGGTGAGTTTAAAGAAATGGAAGTTGAAGATCCTACTATTACCGAATTAAACAAAGGCATTAGTATGTTGAACAAGACATTAATAGAAATAGAAATCCCAAAATATCAACAAGAATACAATAATAAAATCAAAATTAATCTTATTGAAATTGAACATCTGAAGGAAATTAATAAAGAAATTCCTTTGGAATTAGTGGAAAAAGCAAAAGATATATTAAATAAAATATTTGAAATGGAACCGACAGTCGATATGACTGTAGACGCATATGCAGAAAGTAAACTAAAAACTAGAAAAAGTGGTAATGATTTAATAAAAATATGCCGTACTAATACATACAAAGATTTATTTGGAAATGATGTTAACTGGGATTTTTGTCCTTATGGTCGAGATGAAATAATGGAGATATTTAAGGAAATAATAGATGTAATATTAAGTGAATCTCCATCCAGTAAATCATAATGTGAAATAGGTCCAATCAACAGTCGAGCCTTATGATCACCATATGAATAAATATAGTCTGGTCCCTGTTTTTCACGTACTTCTTCCATTTCTGAACGATAATCATCAATAACATCAATACCTGGGATTGATCTATCCATTTTGTTCAAATAACCAATTTCAGCTTCATTGTTCGTACATGCAAGAAAAGAGATAAATGCTTGAGAATGATTCTTGTTTTCAAGCAGTTCCTTAAAATCAGCCAATGCTTTTTCCGTAGCATAACCGCGTCCATCAGAAGGAAGGCCGTCTGTTGCAATAATGAGAAGCAAGGGTTTTGTTCTTTTTGTTAATGGAGTTGGCTGTCCCCTTAGCGGTGCATCGTGGAACAAATGAGTAACTTGATCCAATTGTTTGACATTTTTGGCACCATCTCTATGGAAAAACTCAACTTCGATACCGTCATCATCCAAAGCAGTAGCAATATCAACAACAGTTGATACAGAGTTTTTTAACTCTTCCCATCTCGATTTACCTCCTTCTCCGTCAAGTCGATTCATTGAAGTACTATCGTCACACAAAATGACAATATCGTAATAAGTCAATTTCATAAGTTCTTCCAAATATTCAGGTCCAATATTGTTCTTTTTCATTACATCCAATAAAATAGATGTGTCAATGCACAATTCAGATGTTTCACTATAAATGTTAGGCTGATCTGGAAAAACAGGAATTGCCTTTGCAACAGGAATACCAATTTCACATGCAATAGGGTATGACTCGGCAGGATAGAAAGGAGGTGCCGATGGATAAGGATCCACCGGATAAGCCATCACTGGTACTGAAGTCACACAAGAATCTTTGTCAATAGGCGCCGGATAAGCCATCACTGGTACTGAAGTAGAAGCATTGTCAATAGTTGTCGGTATTGCGTGTTGACGATACATTTGTGTTGGTTCGTGTATCGGATTTGTCTGTTTTGTTTCAGGAACTGCTTTGAAAATCCTAGACAAAAATAGACAAACGTTATATACTTGCTTTTTTTTGAAATCATTTAAAGATAAAATAAGTATATCAATTGAATAGTGAAGGTTCAATGATATCC
>Ga0233436_1003459_pt1 | contig 10293 bp, 12 predicted proteins | sample SI_122_August201_2_FD_182723 | JGI IMG/M metagenome (GOLD analysis project Ga0233436, IMG submission 182723) | Seawater microbial communities from Saanich Inlet, British Columbia, Canada - SI_122_August2016_150_MG | ecosystem: Environmental > Aquatic > Marine > Inlet | place: Canada: British... | reverse complement strand
AGTTAAATGTTTTGTTATTATTTAAATGGCTTCATTTAAAGCATTGTTTTTGTTTTTAGCTATTTTTTGTCAAAAGTTTTTTTGATTTTTTTAACTTTTTCGACAGGTACAGTGAGGGATTACGAAAGAATTGCTTGACAATTACATATATTATATATAATATATATAGCTATAATTATAGTAATATAAAAAAGGAGAATAATTTTGGGTGATAAGATATTAATTAGAAATCTTTTGTTGGAAGCTAAAGAAGCAGAAACATTTGATGATTTTATTGCTTTTGTAGATAAGTATTTTATGCTTATCTCAACTGGATTTAATAATAATGGATTGAAAAACAATAAGTTTAAGAATGAGGGGAGTCTTAAAGTATTAGCTTTTGCTAAATATTGCAAGATGACTGATGTAACAGAAATTGCGGGCTTGTTTAAAGGGTATTATAAAGATGTATTAAAGGATCCAAAAGGTGATAATCACCAAAATATTCGTCATTTGATTAATGGTAGTATTTATGAAGTTAGTTTTGATGTAAATATTGTACCACTAAATTTAATAATATCTAAGGATAGATAAATATTATTTTAATAACCAGCTCCAAAGGAGCTGGTTATTTTGTTTATAGTTCTATAGTATAAATAATATGAATAGCACACTGAGATATAGTAGTTTATTATAATGAAAAAGATCATTGATTTTTCTCAGCTATAGATAAAACTTACCTTTTAAATATTGGAATGGTAGAGCACATAAAGAATGATTATATGATTTAGAAGAGAACGAATTAATGATAGATGAAGCTGAGCCAGGTTCTATTAATATAGAAGATTGATCAGATATTCTAAAATATAATATATGAGAATATGTTAAGACTGTTTTTCATAGTATTACTTGAAAAATGGAAAAAGAGATTACAGAAAAAGAGTTTGTTTTAGTTTAAAAAAGAGTTTTAAAAACTCTTTTTTTGTTTTTTATAAAAAAATTATTACAATACAATTACTATCAATCTAGAAAAATGTCAACAGAGGCTTTACCCCTCTGTTATTAAAAATTATAATATTATTATTAAATTTAAATAAAAATGTCTGATATTTTAAATGTAATTTATGCTATTTGAGTACTAATATTTTTCATAACTTTTTTATACTATATAGTTAAATTATTCTCTCAAATGATATCTTGATATGGAGTCCCATATGTACCTAGTTCTGATTTCAAAGTAGATAAGTTAGTTTTAGAATTAGAAATTAAAAAATGACAAAAATTTTTGGATTTATGATCTGGGGATTGAAGAATTTTGGAGTCTATATGAAAAAAATATCCAGAGCTAAAGCTTTATTGAATTGAAAATTCATATTTTCCATATAAGTTATCTTTAAAAAGAAAAGAAAAAAATAAACTAGATTATACTATTTATAAAAAAAATTTTTTTAAAGAGGATTTTTCAAAATATGATGTATTCTATGCTTTTATGATAGATTATTTAATGTTAAAAATATGGACTAAAATCAAAAAAGAATGTAAAACTGGGACATTATTTTATTCAAATTCTTTTCAAATAAAATGAGAAAAACCATATAAAACAATCAAAGCATCAGAGAACAGTTTTATTTATGTGTATAAAGTTTAGGATATTATAAAAATATATTATAAATTGTAATTTTAAAAAAATAATTATTCTGAATGTAATAATTATTTATAAAAATACAAGATATTGGGAAAGCATAGCAAATAATTGAACTGTACAAAGTGTGATAATGATTCCAGAATTAAGACAATTATTAATAGCTAATTGAAATAATATTCCAGTTACAAATTGAGAATATATTGAAGTAAATTATTAAAAAATTTGCAATTACTTAAAAAGTAATTAATATGTTTGTGCATAGTAAAAAATAATTAAAAAATAAATATGTTTTTAAAAAGAATTATAAATAACCCGTTATACTTTATAATTACTCCCAAGTAAGGATAAATTATGAAGTTATTTATAATTGTTTAGAAACAATTTTTTAAATCTTATTTTCCTTTTTTTGTTTAGGGAATAGTAAGATTTTTTTATTTATTTAATTATAAAAACATGAAAAACATAAATTTAGTAAAAATAGGGAGTGATTCTATTAATGAAGAGAATTTAATAAGACTACTTGATGATATGAAAAGATATGAAGAAAAAACTTGAGAAAAGTTTATAATAATATCTTCAGGAGCAGTAAAATTGTGAAAGGAAGTTGTTAAATCTAGATGACAAAATATTGAAAATTTTAAAGATTCATCTTTAGCTTCTATATGACAAAGTTTTTTAACACAAACTTATGACAGATTATCATGAGATAAAATAGTTTGAGAAATATTACTTGATGACTATATAAATAATAATTATATAAATAGTATTATATCAAAACTAAGACAAGGAAAATTATTACAAAGATTTGCTAAAAAAGTTATAGAAGTAATAAATGAAAGAAAAGATAAACATTTAGCTGAAACAATAGCTGATTTAGTACAAAATGATGTACTTGTAATATTAAATCATAATGATACAACAAGCGAACAGGAGTTAAAAAACTTGAGTAATAAAACAGATAATGATAAAAATACCATACATGTATCTGAAATAATAAATAAATATTCAGAAGAAATATGAATGGAAATTAAAAGAGTTATTTATTTAACTAATACAAATTGAATATTTGATGAAAATAAAAAAACAGTAAAATGAGGGGAGGTATTATTAGATAATATTGAAGAAGAAAAGAAAAAATATTTTAAATATATACTTGATGATAAAAGCAAAGCTTGAACATGATGAATGTTATCAAAACTAAAATGCAGTTTTGAAGTATTAAAATTTAGAGTAGAAGAAAGTATCATAGCAAACTCAAAAAAATGATTATCTTGTTTAGAAAATAAAGATAATAGTACACATTTTGTAGTAAAATAATAAAAAAGTATATAAAATTTTATTAATTACTATTATTATAATCCCTATAAATAGCCAACAAAAAAGACCCAAAAATTTTTGGGTCTTTTTCTTACTTTGTTCTTACTTTGGATTATTATTATAGCCCCTGTAATATAAAGAGGAGCTAATAAAAATAGTTTTGCATAGTAAAAAAAGTTATAGGTTAAATGATACCTTTAAAACAATCATAAAAAAAAGTTTTTGTTTTGTTTTTAGCTAGCTCTTCTTATATTATAACTTAATTATATATTTTAACTATATCATATGAATTTAACAAAGAAAAAAATTGTTACACGTGCTATTTTAGCTACAATTTTATCTAGTATAATGTTTGTATCAACCAGTGCAGATTTCAAATGACTAAGTCATGCAGAAAGAGAGGCTGTTTCAATACTTATACAAAAATATAATAAACAAGAAATTTTAACAATTGAGGACAAAATGTTGTTAGAAACTTTACATAATTCTTTTGACACACAAAAAGAACATTTAACATTTAATAAATAAAGTTATGAATATAAGTTTAAATCAAGCATTAAAATTATGCTTAATAATTTGAGAAAAATGATATTAATAGTTTTTCCCAAACAAAATATAAATATAAAATACAAAAAAATATAAATATAAAAATCTTTTTATAATAGTTTAAAAAACACAATATAATAGTTTGTACAAATAAAAATAAGTTTAGTTAGCTTATTTTTATTTTTTTAATATAATAAAATAAATATTATATTAAAATATAAGATTATATGTCAATAGAGGAGTAAAGTCCTTTAAATAATTGTATAAATTAAAATAAAATATGAAAGTATTATTAGTTGAAGATAATGAAATATTATCTAGAAATATAGTTAGGTATTTATCATTAAAAGATATAACAACCCAAGTAAGTTTTGATGGAGTTGATTGATTATACAAAGCATCTATTAATTTTTATGATGTAGTAATATTAGATATAAATTTGCCAGAAAAAAGTTGACTTGAAATATGTAGAGAATTAAGAGAAAAATGAAAAGAAGCACCTATTTTGATGCTTACATCTATGTCTACCAAAAATGATATAATCTGATGATTGAATATCTGAGCAGATGATTATATAACAAAACCTTTTGATTATGAGGAACTTCTAGCTAGATTGTATTCTTTAACAAGAAGAAATTTAAAAAATAAGAGTAATACAAAAATAACAATATGAGATTATATAATAGATTTAGAAAAAAAAGAAGTATTTAATAAAGATAAAGAAAAAGTAAAATTATCAACATTAGAATTCAATTTATTTAAATATTTATCACAAAATAAATGAAAAACACTTTCTAGACAGGATTTATATGAAAATGTTTGGTGAGAATTTGATGGCGATTTTATGTTTAGTAAAACGGTTGATGTTTATATATGATATTTAAGAAAAAAACTTTGAAGAAAATTAATAGAAACAAAAAAATGATTTTGATATATAATTAATTAATTTATGGAATATTTAAATAGAACTAAAATAAATTTAACAGTTATTTTTACCTTGCTTGTTCTTTGAATATCAATATTTTTAGAATTAGTTTTTTTTACTGCAAAGTATTATAATTATTACATAGAAGATCAATGAGATTTTTACAGATTGACTTCTATTATAGAGGATAAAGATATTACTTTAAAAGAATTTATTAATAGATATGATATTTGAAAGAGGGTTTTTAAGATGTGAGAAAATGTGGGAAAAAAAGATAAAGAAGAGTTTTTAAATTTAATAATTATAGATAGAGATAAATATGAACTAGTTTTTAGTAATGTTGTTGATAATTTAAGTATTAAATTTGTAGAAGAATCTTTTAATACAAGTCTATACTGAGATATAAATAAAAAAGATTGATACTTAGTAAAAAAGGTATTTGTAAAAGAAAGGTATAGTAATTATGATTTACTTTTAATAAAAAAATTAAAATATAGTTTTTCTGATTATTTAAGTGATTTAATAGGTTTTGTTTTTATATCTTTTCTATTTTCAGTTTTATTTTATTATGCTTGATATAAATTTGTGTCAATTAATCTTAGACCAGTTGAAGATTCTATAAGTGATATGAAATCTTTTATAGATAATGCTGGTCATGAATTAAAAACACCTATTGCTATTATTAATTCAAATTTACAGTTAATTAGAGAAACAAAAACATATGAAAGTATGTTGATAGAAGAATGAATTGTAGAAGTAAAGAGACTTGATAATTTAATTGAAAGTTTGGTTGAATTATCTAATATAAATTCTGTAGAGAATAAAGAAAAAACAAATATAAATTTGGAGATAAATACTATTATTTCAGATTTTAGCTTCAAAGTTAAAGAAAAAAATATAGATATAAAATTCATTGAAAAATTTAATAAAGAATTAGTTATTAATAAACAATATTTTTATATATTGTTTTCAAATTTGTTATGAAATGCTATTAAATATAATAAAGTTGGATGAAAGATTATTATAATTTTAGAAAAGAATATAATAATAATAAAGGATACAGGTATTTGAATTTTAAAAAAGGATAGACAAAAGATTTTTGATAGATTTTATATGTGATCTTGTTCAAGAAATTGTGACGGTCATGGTATTTGATTATCTCTTGTGAAAAAAATAGCTGATATATATAAATGGAAAATAATAGTTAATAGTATAGAATGAGCTGGTAGTGAGTTTATTATTAAATTTAAATAAAATTATGAAAAAAATAGTTTTTATTATAATGTTGTTATTTTTACTTTTTTCTTGTTGAGAAAACAAGGAGTTAACTACGGAAAAAAATATGGATAATTGAGTAATTATAAATGAACAGAAAGTTTATTCTATAAATGTTAAAGATTTCAAAGAAAAATTAAATGATGATTATATTTTAATAGATATAAGAACTTCTTGAGAAATATCTGAATGATTTATTTCATGACTTGATTTAAAAATAGATTATTATTCTCCTGATATAAAAGAACAAATAAATGGATTAGATAAGAATAAAAAATATCTAATTTATTGCAGAACTTGAAGTAGAAGTTGAAGTTTACTTTATTATATGAAAGAAGTATGATTTAAAGAAGCTTATGATTTAGAAGGTGGGATTTTTGCTTGGAGTAGAGCATGATGAGAAATAAAAAAATAACTAGCTTTGCTAGTTATTTTTTTGTGATTATTTTATGGTTCTCTTTAGTGAAGGAAGTTAGAACTGTGGTAGGGAATTATGATGGAGATGTTGGTGGTACTATTAGATTAGGTATTTATTTTTAATATTATTTGTATAAAAAATTAAATTAATATAATAAAAACTAGGCTTAATTAAAATTTATTTACTAATAAAATACAATAATGAAAAAAATAATTAAAAAGTTTTTTTGAAATTGAATTTTAAATCCACGGTTAGATATTAATGATAAACAAAAAGTAATAAAAAAAGATAAAGAAATTTTTGATAACAATATATTTGATTTTGATTATATCCCTGATCCATATATATGAAATAAGGATGCTAATATATATTTATTATTAGCAAACCCATGAGTTAGTACTGATAATAAGAATGATATAAAATTTCAAAAAAATGATTATTGTAAACAAGTTATGTTGAATAATTTATATAATAATTCACTAAATAATAAATATCCATTTTATTATTTAGATAATAATTTTTTATGACATTGATGATATAAATGGTGGAATAAATGTTTTAATTTTTTAATAAAAACTATTTGAATTTCAAAACAAAAAATTTCTAATTCATTTTTTTGTTTAGAGTTTTATTGATACCATTCTATTAGTTTTAAAATTAATAAAGGTATATTAAAATCAGATAAAGTAGAGTATACTAAATTTTTATTGGAACAGGCAATAAAAGATAAAAAAATAATTATAGTAGTGAGGAGTGTAAAAAAATGGTTTGAACTTGTTCCTGGATTAGAGAGTTATAAAGATTGTTATTTCTTATCTCATAATAGAGAAGTTGAGATAAGGAATACTACTTTATCACCAGTATGATATAAAAAAGTGTTAGATATATTAAGTAAATAATTTAAAATAAAGCAATAATCTAGAATAGTAGAGAAATAATTATTTGTAAAAAATAAGTAAATATGTTAATATTAAAAATATATTTTTAAATTAAAATTTATGTCAAAAATAATATTAATTTCTTGTGTTAGTAAAAAATTAAATTTAAAATCAAAAGCTAAGGATATTTATGTAAGCAGTTTATTTAAAAAAAGCTTAGAATATGCAGAATTACAAAATCCTGATAAGATATTTATATTATCTGCTAAATATGGTTTATTAAAATTAAATAAAAAAATAGAACCATATAATCAGACATTAAATTTGATGACAAATTATGAAAAAAAATCATGGTCAGAATTAGTTTTGAAACAATTAAAAAAAGAAACAAATATAAAAAAAGATAAATTTATATTTTTAGCTTGAGATAGTTATAGAAAATTTATAATACCTAGTTTAAATGATATTGAAATTCCTATGGAAGGATTAATAATATGAGAACAATTAAAATTTTTATCTAATAATATTAATTGTTTGTTATTACATAAATATTTTAATAAATTAGATATTATTAATATTCCATTTAATAAAGAAAATATACCAAGTAATTGAATATATATATTATTTGAAAAATGAGAAAAATATTATTGATATAATAGAATAGTTAGGGTATGAACACATACCTGAGATAATAATTTATATAATAGAATAAAAGAACATTTTATTACTGAAAATAAAGATAGAAGTATATTTAGAAAAAATATAGGTAGAGCTATTTTAAATAAAAAAGAAGATAGTTTTCTTGATTTATGGAACATAGATTTAACTACAAGATTGAATAAAGATAAATATTCTTGAAAAATAGATAGAGATTATTTGAAAAAAATTGAAAAAAAAGTTTCTAAATATATGAATAAAAATTTTTATTTTATTGTGTTTGAGGTTGATACTAAAGAAAAAAGGTTAGATTTTGAAGAAAAAATTATATCTACCATATCAAATTCTTATAATTTTAAAGGTTCAGAAAAATGGTTAGGGAATTATTCTCCTATAGAAAAAATAAAAAATAATTGATTATGGTTAATTCAAGGTTTAAATAAAACTCCTTTAAATATAAAAGAAACTGATGAAATAATACAAAAATTGAATAATTGACAAAATTAATAAATCAATTATAATACTTGTGATATATTACAATTTAATTTTAATAATTATGATTAAATTTTTATTACATGTTATAGGATTTATTATTTATATTCCTATTTATTTAATTATGCTTATAGTTATGCCAATATATTTTAGTTATAGAACTATTTTAGCATTTTTTCAAGAGAATAGAATAACAAAAAAATTATAGTTTTTTTAACTATAATTTTTTATAATTTATAAAAAAATAATATTGTAAATAAATTATTATGAAAATTGAACAAGCAAGTAAATGATTAACATATTCTATAAATTTTAAAACAGGAGAATATTATTACCCTATAGATTATAATAGTAATTTAAAGTGATTGCTTATATGTCCATATTGTAAAAATGAGGTATCTTTTAAAAAAGGTCATATTATTAATAGTAATGGTATAAAAAGAAAATCTCATTTTTTTCATTTAAATTCAGAATGTACAGAAAATAAAGTATCAAGTTTATGAGAGAGTGAGTTGCATAAAAAATGAAAAGATATTGTTGAAAATATTATAAGAGAGATAATTAGTAGTAGAGAAGATTTTAATGTTATTAAGTTACAAAAAGAATATGAATTAAAAAATTGAGATATCCATAGGATAGCTGATTTGTATTTAGAATATTCTTATAATTGACAAAATTATAAAAGAGTTTTTGAAATACAGTATTCTAATGTTTCAGAAGAAGATTTGAAACAAAGACATGAGGATTATAAACAAATGTGAATAAATGATACATGGATTATTGGATATTTATTAAGTGATAAAGAATGGGAAGTAAAAAATGATAATATAAAATTATTAGATTATATTTGAAATTATGTGATTAATAGTAAATATAAAAAAAGTAATTTTGGGAGTGATGTAAATAATCATAATTGGTTAAGAAATTATGTAACTATTCCACAAGATAATTATAAAAAAATCAAGAAAAAGGTATTATCTTTATCAGAAAAAATATCACAATTTCAAGATAATATTTTATTAATTGATAATAATAATTTAAAGATTTTTTCAAATTTGAAAGTAGATTTTATATGAAATTTACTTTATTGAAATGAACATAAACAGTTATTATTAGAAAATCAAGAAAAAATATTTAATGATATAAAATATACAGTATGTTTTCAAAAAACTAGTTGAAAAATAAAATATATTAATGATTATGAAGTTGTTAACATATGATTAAATGATATATGAATAAATTTTATTATTGATGGTAATTTAACTATATTTAATAAAAATAAGTATGAAGAACAATATAATTGTTCTCAATTATCTAAATATAAAGATATTTTATTTAAAATAGTAAAAGAAAGAAATGAAGAGATTATAGAATATAATAAAACTTTAACTGATATTAAATTTTGAGAAGAAAAATTTTATTATTTATTATTAGAGTTAATATTATCTTTTCAAAATGAAATTACTCTTTATAAAAATAATTGATATGCAAAACATAATTATTCACAATTAAATGATATGATGATTAATTATAATAAAGATAAATTAAAAGTTTGAAATTATTGATTTTTTAGTTGATTTAATAATTCATATATTTGAATGATAAAACGGTGATTATCTAGAATAAATTGACCAAATAGTATAATAAAAGCTTTAAATAATATGATTGATTTTTTAGAAAAAATAGAATATAATATTCATTTAAAAATATCATATGATAGATTTAATAGTTATTTTACTAAAATGAAGCCTAGAATAGATGATATTGATTGATTTTATGAAATAATAGATGAATGAGATATTGCATTTTGTAATGCATGATTAGAAGAAGATATAAGATTTTGAATATATGAAATTGTTAAAAGATTATCTTTTAAACTTTTTAAAAATGATAAGTTAAAATTTATTTATAATTCTCTAATTAATAATTCTGTAGAAGTTTGTATTAAAAATTTAAAAAAAGAAAAAGATATATTAGAAAATATATGGAGAAAATCATGAAATATTGCAGGCAGTAATAAAAAACAATTATTTTTTTGAACTGCCCCCACTAAAGTGTAGTGGAAATAAAAAAGAGGTTTAATTATCTAAAAGATGATTTCTGTATTCAACAGGAGTCATCTTTTTTCTGTTCCATTGCGGTCTTTTATTATTATATTCAT
>Ga0233436_1003449_pt1 | contig 10300 bp, 5 predicted proteins | sample SI_122_August201_2_FD_182723 | JGI IMG/M metagenome (GOLD analysis project Ga0233436, IMG submission 182723) | Seawater microbial communities from Saanich Inlet, British Columbia, Canada - SI_122_August2016_150_MG | ecosystem: Environmental > Aquatic > Marine > Inlet | place: Canada: British... | reverse complement strand
GTAAGCTTGCAGAGATTGAGGACTATTATGCCCGTTGTGCTGACGAAGGGGCCAGTGACTATGCTATTGAGCAAAGTAAAAAGGCTAACCTGCAAATGAATGCCATCCTAGGTGATCCTGACCGCTTAAAGGCTGTTGCAAAAGATTTTGTGGATCATTACGAGGCACGAATTGAAGAAGGGGCTACTGTAGTTGGTAAGGCAATGTTTGTTGCAAGCAACCGACCTATTGCGTATGAATTATATAAAGAAATAATTGACCTGCGTCCCGAATGGGCCGAGGAAAAGATCTGTGCCGATGGTGAAATTCTCTCTGAGCAGGAAAAGCAGCAGATCAAACCCATGGAACGGATCAAAATGGTAATGACTCGTGACAAGGACGATGAGCAGGCTCTATACGATTTGCTAGGGACTAAAGAGTACCGCAGAGATTTAGATCTGCAATTTAAAACCTCCAAATCAAATTTTAAAATTGCTATATTAGTAGATATGTGGCTCACTGGTTTTGACGTTCCCTTCTTGGATAGTATGTATATTGACAAGCCTGTAAAACGACACAATCTAATCCAAACTATATCCCGCGTTAACCGCAAGTACCAGGATAAGCAAAAGGGACTGATTATTGATTATATCGGGATCAAGAAGCAGATGAACTTGGCCCTGGCTCATTACTCCAAATCCGATTCTTCCAACATTGAAGAAATCAAACATTCGATAGTGATTGTGAAGGACCATCTGGATTTGATGCAGGCAATCTTCCATAATTTTGATTCACGCTTGTATTTTACAGGTGAGCCTTTAGCTCAGCTACATTGTCTGAACATGGCAGTTGAATTTATTCAATTGACAGAGGAATTAGAAAAACGCTTTATGTTCCTTGCAAAACGCCTTAAGGTAGCTTATGATATTTGCGTAGGTAGCGATGAGTTCATCCAAAATGAAAGAGATTACTTACATTTCTATATGGCAATTCGATCGATTATTTTCAAACTGACAAGAGGTAGTGCCCCAGACTTTACCCAGATGAATACCAAAGTCCATAAGATGATTGCAGAAGCACTCCAGAGCGATGGTGTTGAAGAAATTTATAAGATGGGTCAGGGAAATACTTCTGAAATAGATATTTTCGATCCTGAATACCTGGCTAAAATCGAAAAGATCAAGCTCCCCAACACAAAGATAAAACTATTACAGAAATTGCTGGCTAAAGTGTTGGATGAATTCAAGAAAGTAAATCGATTTAAAGGCATCGAGTTTTCCAAACAATTTAAGTCTCTGGTGGACAAATATAATGATCGTAGTGAACAGGATGTTCTTAGAAGTGAAGTGCTGGAAGAATTCACTGATGAGATTATCGATCTATATCATGCCATCAAAAAAGAGAAAGACTCCTTCGCTGAGCTTGGCATTGATTTCGAAGAAAAGGCTTTTTATGACATACTCAAAGCTCTGACCATCAAATATGATTTTGAATATCCAGAGGATAAGCTTCTAGAACTTTCCAAGAAGGTAAAAGTCATTGTCGATGATAAAGCCAGATATACTGACTGGAGCCGGCGTAACGACATTAAGGCTGAGCTAAAAGTTGATCTTATCATTCTACTAGCTGATAATGGGTATCCTCCAATTGATCGGGATGAGGTTTATAAGGAAATTTTCGAGCAGGCAGAGAATTTTAAGAAGTATCAATCAACCTAATTTATTGTGTGCAATTAATAAAGTAACAAATTTAAAAAAACGCTAAATAGCATTTATAACAAATACTATTGTTTACGTGTCAGTAGATTGTAAACATGAGTATAATTAGATAGGAAATAATATGGCACTTTGGCTAGTCAGAGCAGGTTCACATGGTGAACATGAACAGAAGTTTTTGACGCTACACAGAATAATTGGAAAGTATAATAATTGAAATTTCCTTTTGATTCTTAGGGGGACAAAACTTTTAGTAAGAATAGGATATTAAATGAGCATAGAGAAATTAAACAAAAAAGCTAAAGAATATTCATTATCAAAGGAGATAATTGAAAAAAGAGAAAATGACAGACTTTCATTTGTCAAACAGTTTCCCTTAGAAAAATTAATAAATTTGTCAATCGATCAATTCGCTCAAGGCACAGATAAAAACAGCTATTGCTATTGGCTTGAATTTAAAAAAATAGGTTTTGGAATTGGTGGAGGCAATGCTTCAAAATTTGGTATTTATAAGACAAAAAATAATGGTGTATTATCTTACGCAATAGGTTACGGTAATAACAAATCGTTTCTTGATGATAAAGAGGCCAATGATTATTTCCAATCGCTTTTAAATAAAATCATATTAGCCTTAGATCACACCAAGAATGACGAGATAGAAAAGATCAGAGGAATTGAAATACCAATCTGGAACATGGTGCTTCAAAAAATTCTGTCGATATATTATCCTGAGAATTTTCTTACAATCGGCTCACCTTCTGTTCTAATAAAATGTGCAGAAGAATTAGAAATTGGAAACATCGAACTGACATCTAAAAACTCTATCCAATTAAACTACGAATGTAAAAGGATTCTAAGCAGTAATAACGAATATAAAAATTGGCCTTATGAAAAAATAGGAACATTTATTTGGGAATACTTTGATGGAGAAAATAAAAAGAGGAAAAGAAAGGATTCCAAGCAGTATTGGTTGTACGCGCCAGGTGAAAATGCATACCTGTGGGATGAGTTTTATGAGCTAGGTATTATGGGTCTTGGGTGGGATGAAATAGGTGACTTATCTCAATACACAAGTAAGGATGAAATAAAAAAGGCCCTTGTAGATGCTTATGGTGGTACTGGATCAAAAAAAAATGATGTATCAGCAAATGATGATTTTATAAAAAAAATCAATATTGGAGATATAATCATAGCTAAAAAAGGTAGGGGCGAATTAATTGGATATGGCATAGTAACTTCTGATTACATATATGATGAGAAACGGACTGAATATCAATGTATCAGAAGAGTAGATTGGAAATTAAAAGGAAATTGGAAGGTCGATTTTAATCTTGTTCTAAAAACTCTTACAGATATTACAAAATATAGTTCAGATCACCTTGATTATGACACTTACCATGAACGTTTGATGGGAATTATGATAAAGGAAGCTACGCAAAATCAAATGAACTTCTCCCTAAATACGATCTTATATGGCCCCCCAGGTACAGGAAAGACATATAAACTTAAAAATGAATTCTTTGATAAATTTACTGATAAGAGTTCCAGTCAAACGCGAGCAGAATTCCTACAAGAGTTAGTTGGCAATTATAGTTGGTGGGAAGTAATTGCTGCATCTTTATATGATTTGAAAACCGCAAAGGTTCCAAACATATCTGAACATCCGATTCTAAAAGCTAAAGTTTCAATATCATCCAACAAAAATGTACGTGCAACAATTTGGGGGATACTTCAAGCACATACAATTAAGGAATGCGAATATGTGAACTATACATATAGACAGGCTCCGTTGATAGTCAATAAAAATGAAAATTCTGACTGGGAGATTATAACAAAAAAATTAGAAGCAGAAGCTCCTGAAATTATTGAATTAGTAACTCGTTCAGAAGAATTTATACCGGTAAGCACAAAGAAGAAAAGATATGTATTCACAACCTTCCATCAGTCATTCAGCTATGAAGATTTCATTGAAGGAATCAAGCCAATTATTTTTGAAGATGAACAAAATCCAGAAAAAGGTAGACAAATAATTTATGATATAAAACCCGGTATATTTAAACAGATTGCAAAAGATGCAAATGAAGATCGAAATAACGATTATGCCATTTTTATTGATGAGATAAATAGAGGAAATATCGCTAACATTTTTGGAGAACTGATTACGCTAATAGAGGATGATAAAAGAATTGATACTGACAATTTTATCCCTGCCAAACTTCCCTATTCAAATGACAGTTTTGGTGTACCTCCAAACCTTTACATTATTGGAACTATGAACACTGCAGACCGCAGTGTTGAAGCTTTGGATACAGCATTAAGGAGAAGATTTTCCTTTATTGAAATGAATCCTGAACCAGCCAAATTAAGTACCCCTGATTTTAAATGTGCTGGCATAGACTTAGAAAGATTATTAAACGCAATAAATGTACGAATTGAAAAACTACTGGATAAAGACTACTGCATTGGTCATTCATATTTCATGACTATTAATAATCGACAAGAACCACTAGAAGAAATCAAAACCATTTTTCAGAATAAAATACTTCCTCTACTTCAAGAGTACTTTTATGGAGGTTGGGGTAAAATTCTATTGGTTTTGGGTAAAGAGTTTGTGAAAACTAAAAAGGACTCTACCAAGTTTCTTTCTACTGATAGTTACGAGGACATTGAAGAATATGATGAAAAGCCTATTTACAATTTTACAAATCCATCGAGTTGGACATTAGATTCCTTCAAATCTATTTATGAGTAGAACCAAAAACATATTACAAGTTTTTGAACATCAAACGTTAAAAGTTGATGAAGATTCTCCATTTAAAATGGTTCATTTTAATGTCCTTGAAAAGTATGGTTATAGGACAAACGAAAAATACTTTTCTGTAGGTAATAAGCGAATCAAGTTCAATAATTATGTTGGGGTAATTCAAGTAAAAAATCTAACAGTTGAAATACTTCCAAAAGCTGATAATAAAGTAGAAGACCAAACATCCAAAGACAAATGGCATAATGCATTAATTACAATGCTGAAAGAGTGTAAGCTGATAAAATTAAATACTATTTCTAATGCCAAATTAAAGCTAAAATCAACCTCTATTTTAGACTTGTATTATGACCTCTTTTTATCCGAAACCGAAACGATTTTCAAGCATGGTTTAAGAAAAAACTACAGATCTATTAAAGTAAACCTTAATAAGGTAAAAGGTAAAATACTCTTCACAAATCACATTCGTAAAAACGCTTTTCATAAAGAACGGTTCTATGTTGAGCATAAAATTTTTGACGCAGATAATAAGCTAAATCAAATATTGCTCAAAGCTTTGCTTGTATTAAAAATAATAGGTCATAACCCAAATCATAATATTAGAATCAACAAGCTCCTTTTAAATTTTGATGATGTTTCTAAAGAAAATATAACTGAAAAATGGTTTGAAAAACTAACTTTTGATAGGAATACAGAACGATATAGACAAGCAATCACTCTAGCCAAGCTTATTATTATAAGATATTCACCAGATTTGAAAGGAGGGAATGAAAACGTATTAGCAATAACGTTTGACATGAATATGCTATATGAAAATTACGTTTATCGTAAGTTAAAAGCATTACAAATGGATTCTACCAATCCAATTGTCAAGGTCAAAGAACAAAACAGAACTCCTTTTTGGGAAAGTAGAGGTTTAAGAGCTGACATTGTTGTAGAAACAGAAGACAAAGGACTTGTTATTGACACAAAATGGAAAGTTTTAAAAGATAACAAACCATCAGACGGTGACCTCAAACAAATGTTCGTATACAATCTGCATTACAATACAGATTTAAGCATTTTACTATACCCTAAAATGACCTTAGAATCTTCAAAGAAGAAACCTTTCAGAAATGAAAAATTCAAAGCCATTAATTGTCAAGTTGCATTTGCAAACCTTTTTAATAATGAAGGTAAATTAGAGAAAGAATTAGGGCTGAGAATTTATAATGAAATACTAAAAGAAGAATTAAAAACTGGTGCCAACAATGTGTCTAGTGCATAGCTCCCTTCGGGATGCTACAACACCATACAAGAAATGTTAGCTACAATTACGAAATGAATCAAGATAATTTGAAAACAAAAGTCAATGCCCGGCTAAAGCGATACAGTCAACATCTTGATTCTTTTGAAATAAACCTAAAGAATGAATTTAGAATTAATTCCAAGGAATTCAGGACGAAGGAAAAAGTAAAAAAAATTGTAGACCAAATAGAGAACAAATTAGGTCCAATAATTTATAGAATTTCGATTGAATCAAAAAAACAAAGAGAACAATTAGTTAAGGATTATAAAAAATTCCATCATGTTAATAAAGAGGAAAAAAGAGGAGTAGGTAGATTAAATATTTCAAGATTTAATGATACAAATAGCAAGACTCTTTACCTCGGAAGCAAAATTAAAACCCCCCAATCGCGATTTAAACAACACTTAGGACATGGACATTTTAGAACCTATAGTTTGCAATTGAAAAAATGGGACTTAAATCATGATTATGATTTGATCATTGAAATTTATGAGATCAACACAGATATAGATGAAAAATACAAAAGAAGTTTTATAGAACTCATTGAGCAAGAATTGTGGGAGGAACATCTACCCATCTTTGGAAAAAAAAGTGGACTATAAAAAGTAAATAACACAATAAAGCAAATAGGGATTTAGGTTGTAAAAGAAAATACAGTGCTATTTGAAAACACTGCGAATTTGATGAATTAATTTTTATTAAATGAATAAATTAAATTTCTCTATTCTTGCCTGGGGTTCTTACTTTTACGATTCGGAACCGACCTAATCCTTGCTATCATAAGGATAAGTGTAACTCATTCATCCACTGGAAATCACATCAAATTCTGTATTTGAATAGTTAAGGAAAAACAGTTAGATAAATATTGTGTCTGAAAACTCTCAAATAATAAGGCTTGTCCATATATTACAATACCTATCTATTGGTCAGAAACTTTCAACAACCTCACTTCTAGACAAATTTAATAATAAAATATCACGTCGAACATTACAACGGGATTTTATTGCACTCTCAGGAGCTGGCATCCCAATCCATTCAGAAAAGCTGCAAGGTAATGAAAATATCTGGTATCTTGATACACGATTTAAAAACTTTATTCCAATCCCCATAGGTATAAATGAATATCTGGCCGCACACACACTAAAAGAAAATCTAAAGATATTTCGGAATACAGTTTTAGAAGAGGATATCGAATCGCTATTTTCAAAAATCGAACAGATTGTCCCAAGCAATGTCTTTCTTGACTCCAGGAAAGGATTGGCAGAATCATATTTTGAACAATATTCAGCTGGACTTTTTGATTATAGTCCGTACAATGAAATAATTGAAAACATCATTAAAGCAATCATCGAGAGAAAAGTTTGTAAAGTCTCTTATTTCAAACCATCATCTGATTCTATGAAATCTTATAATATTGAGCCGGTAAAAATAGTTAATTATAATGGTGGTCTCTACACCATTGCCTATATTCAGCGGCATCACAGTTATATAATGCTGGCAGTACAGAGAGTTCAATCGATCACAATTTTGGAAAAACCCCAAGGACAAAATCACACCTTCAATGAAGATGAATTCTGGCAGGGCAAATTTGGTTTATTTCCCGGTGAACAGAAAGAAGTAAAATTACAATTTTCTAAATCCATCAAACACCATCTTGAAGGTAGACAGTGGCATGCCAGTCAAAGTTTTAATCAGGAGGATGATGGCAGTCTAATTCTAACCATGAATGTTGGTTTAAGTCCTGAGTTAATCACCTGGATCAGTGGCTGGCAGGAGGAGGTGAAAGTACTGAAACCGTTGAAATTGAGAAAATTGATAATCGATCATTTAGAAAAAACAATAAAATTATACTCATAACGACATGATATGTCTTGTTGGTTTCTTAATATAGAGGGAAATCAAGGAGACATAATTTGAATAATAATAAATTACCACATCAAATATTTTATGAATTAGGGAAATTCATCTGCAATCCGGATACAATTATTGAATCTAAAAAAATATCAAAATTGGTTGACACTTTGCTTCATTGTAAGGATTTCGACAGGTTTAACCTCACCGAAGATGAGTTACCTGTAATTGCCAGTGCCTGGTATGATATGATTGAGAATTCCTGCAATTATTGGGATGCAATTGATTTGCTGAAAATGGTTTATCCGCCAAAATCCACATGCCTCAATAAACTTCCAATCATTATTGGATTATTAGAAAAGAAAGTTATTTATACTGAAAAACGAACCTTAAGAAATGCAGCGAGAAAGAAGCTACATATCGAGGATCAATCTCCTGTTATTTCTTTCTCTTCCCATTCACTGCTTGAAAACGGAGTTGTATTTCATCGGGATTTTGTAAAAGCATTACTCGATGAAACTGATGATATTGAACATGACAGGACCTCACCATATTCCAATAATAAAGAATATCTGAATGATTGGATGGTCTATTTAAAAAAGCTTGAGGAATTATCATGGCATGATTATGAGGATAGACAATTAAATGCAAATATCGAGGTCCAAACTGCACAGGATCTTATACAGGTAATTGATCATAAAAATCTGATAGATATCAGGTTGAAAATTACAAAACAAAACTTTCCTTTAAATGAGATGGTGGACGAATACCAATTGGATGAAAATGAAACAGTAATTCTAGTTTATCTTGTGAAACAGGAGCTGGACGGCAACGAATCAAATTCGGATACTATATTAAAAATGATCAGCAATGACCAGCATGAGCATTATTTAAACAGGAAATATTTAAACCCGGATGGCAGATTAATTAGCAATGGATTGGTCGATAAAACCGACAGTAGCTTCATGATGATCAGGGGCAATTCTTACAGATTGATGCCAGATGTTATGAGACGGATAATTACCAATAGCCCACTAAATGATTCTGAGCGAATGGATCTTTTTCTTCGTGGAAATAATTTATTTGATTTAAAAGATGTAAATCAATCTTTCGATAGTCTTATTCTATCGGAGGAATTAAAAAAAACAATAAAAGTAAGTTTAAAAACATTTAATTTGAAAACGACCAAAGTACTGGAAAATTGGCAGCTTTTTGGAGAAGATATCAAACTAAACCGTCAGCAAAACCTGCTTATACTATTACACGGTGAACCTGGTACCGGCAAAACCTTTGCTGCCGGTGCTATTGCAAATTCACTTGGAAAAAAAATACTCACCTCAAATGCTGCTCTCATCCAATCAAAATGGGTGGGGGATAGCGAAAAGAATATTCGTCGATTATTCATTCAATATGAAAAAATTTCAAGGATGATGAATAATCCACCAATACTATTGATTAATGAAGCTGATCAGTTATTTAGCAATAGATTTAGTTCGACAAAATCAAGTGTAGATGTCATGCACAATTCAATGCAAAACTTATTGCTGGAGGGTCTTGAATCATTTAATGGTTTATTGATCGCAACCACAAACCATATATCTTCATTTGATAAAGCCTACAGCCGTCGATTTCATCTAAAACTTGAATTACCGCTGCCTGGCATCCATGAACGAAAAAAACTCTGGGATTTGCATTTGCCAAAGTCTATACCGGGGGCAGATGACATTGATATATCTGAATTGGCCTCATTATATAATCTGACTGGAGGGCAGATAAATATCATTGTCAAAAATGCTGTGACTCAAGCAGCTGTAAGAATTGGAAAAAAACGAAAACTAAAAATGTCAGACTTGTATAAATTCTGTGAAATAGAACAAAACACCATGTTTGATCGCACTATTTCTGATATAGGATTTGCAGTTAGTTAATAAGAAAAGGATATAATAAAAATGACTGATAACAACATTAATTGCCCGAATTGTGGACATGAAATTCCCGTTGAAGAGGTACTGACACATCAGATTCGTGAATCCTTAAAATTGGAAATTGAAAAAGGTGTTAAATCTCGAGAGGAGAATCTAGAAGGTAAAATAAGACTGATAAATGAAAAAGAAAAGCTGATCGATCAGGAAGTTGAAAATCGATTAAAAAAGAAATCCGCTGACGTCGAAAAGACTATCAAAGAAAAGCTACAAACTGAATCAGAATTAGAGATGACAACATTGAAAGATGAACTCAAAGAGAAATCAAGCAAATTACAAGATGCCCAGAAAACCGAATTAAATCTATTAAAAAAGACTCGTGAGTTGGAAGAACGCGAGCAGGCTTTGACATTAGAAGTGGAACGCAAATTAAATACTGAACGAGACATTATCAGACAGGCTGCTTTAAAACAATTTTCAGACGAAAATGATTTGAAGACAAAAGAGAAAGATAAACTTATTTCAGATCTCAAAAAAAATCTAGAAGATGCCAAAAGGCGAGTGGAGCAAGGGTCCATGGAGCGACAGGGCGAAATACAGGAATTGGATCTTGAGGAAACTCTCAGAAATACGTTTAGGCATGATACAATTGAACCAGTTCCCAAAGGGATAAGAGGAGCTGACGTAATTCAAACTGTAAAAGATGATGTTTTAAAATCCTGTGGTAAAATTATTTGGGAATCAAAACGAACAAAGACCTGGTCACAAGGGTGGATAGAGAAAT
>Ga0233436_1003435_pt1 | contig 10341 bp, 6 predicted proteins | sample SI_122_August201_2_FD_182723 | JGI IMG/M metagenome (GOLD analysis project Ga0233436, IMG submission 182723) | Seawater microbial communities from Saanich Inlet, British Columbia, Canada - SI_122_August2016_150_MG | ecosystem: Environmental > Aquatic > Marine > Inlet | place: Canada: British... | reverse complement strand
CGATTTGATCGACGCTCTAAAGACGCTTTTATTGCTCGACCTGGCATGCAATGTGCCTGGGGTCTATGCGCCGGTTTTTTATCGCGAGAGTGAGACCAGGCCTCTGCCTTTGACTTTAGATGAAGTGGCCTCGAAAGTGCAGGAGATCGAAAGTTTGCTTGGGCTCGAAAGAGCAGCAGCCTTTGCGGCTATTTTTAGTGATGTGCGCTCTGGCCAATTGCCTGAGAGAGTACACAGACAGGTCTGCCCTCTCAATGACCAAAACCAGCCTACCTCCAATCTTGTCCCATATCTGGCCCTGGTGCATGATTGAGAAACACTCGAAGTACGCCGAGGCTGTGATAGAGGCTGCAGATTTTGCCAGCCCGGCTATACTTTTTTGCCAGTACGCGAACGCTCGACTGAGGATCTGGTCAAACTCTCCAAACAAGCCCTGCAAAATAGCGGGCACGAAGAATACTCATTGCTCTCTTTATGTGTGAGTGATTACACCAGTCTGCAGGAGTCCGTTCGAGCGCTCAATCGCGAACATTCTTCCAACCGGACATCGTTATCTTTCCCTTCGCAACGCGCAGATCGGATGAATCTCGATGTCGCCGAAGAACTGAAAGTAGTGCGCAAATCTGGCATCACGCTGGCTCCTGAGGCCGGCACCGAAAAGATGCGCCGGGTCATCAACAAAGGGCTTTCGCACCAGCAGATCCTCGATGCTATCGAGGCTTCATACAAAGGTGGCTGGCAATCAGTCAAGCTGTATTTTATGTGCTGCTTGCCCTTCGAAGAAGATGACGACTTAAGAGGCATCATCGATCTCTTAAAAGAAGCAACGCACCACTGCAATCTGATCAAGCAAACAGATCCCGCTCGCTACAAGCGTCGCATCGACTTTACCTGCACTATTTCCAATTTTGTGCCAAAGCCATTTACTCCTTTCCAATGGTTTGGGCAAATCAGTCCTGAGGAGACCCTGCGCAAACACAAAGTATTGCGTGACTATCTCAAGGCTTCTCGTCTCAACAATATCAAGCTCAATGTCACCAATCCTCAGATCAGCCTGTTGGAGGCGGTCGTTTCTAGAGGGGGGCGCATCATTGGTGACCTCATCTATAAGGCCTGGTGTGCAGGCGCTAAGTTTGATGCCTGGGAAGAGCAATACAATCCCGAGACCTGGCACAAGGCTGCCGCCGAGCTAGGATTTAGCCTGGAGCAAGAAGCTTGCACTGACAGAGAACCTGGTAGCTACCAACCCTATGATGTAGTGCATATTGGTTTGCATCACTGGTGGTTGCAGCGCGAATGGGAAAAAGCAGTCAAAGAAGTAGAGACTGCTCCATGCACCGAGAACACATGTCATGCTTGTGGGATTTGCACTGAGCTCGATACCCATCATGTCCTCGCTGCACCACAGGCAGTGGCAGTAAAGCGCAATCCATTTGTCAAAGAGCTCAATGCCAACCAAAAAGATCAGGATTCGCATCCATCTCTGTTTATCCTCAAACGCCAAAAATCCGATCAATTGCAAGAGCAAGCAAATACTGATGCTGTCAGCAAGACCAAATTGCGTTTTGTGTTTCGCAAAGTGGGCGATCTCAGGTTTGTCGGCCACCTCGATCTCCAAAATCTTTTTACTCGTGCTGCTCGTCGCGCCATGCTGCCTATGATTTATACGCAAGGCTTCAATCCACAGCCCAAGCTGCATTTTGCTTGTCCTCTGCCCATTTTTCAGCAAGGCGTGCAAGAAGTCGGCGAAATAGAACTCTATGGCGAGCACACTCCTGCTGATTTTATGGAACGCATCAATGCTCAGATGCCTTTCGAGGTGCAGGTATTGCGTGCATCGATCGTACCGGCGCCCGTCCAGGGGCTAAAAGAACAATCTTTGCCGGCAATGGTCGGCTGGGCTACCTATCGCGCGAGTCTGGCCGAGCCTCTGGTGCTCAGAGCCGCGCAAGAGTCTCTCCAGGACTACCAACAGATTTTAGAAAATGCAGAAAAAGTCGTTGCTGATCTCGCTCAAAGCATAGATGCAACGCTGATGGCTGAAGCAGTGACCATCACCAAGGAAGACAAAACCAAAGAAATCAGATCTCTGATCAAATCCCTGAGACTCGATGAGCAAACCGCAAGCGGTCTGCCATCGGTTTCTTTCACGATCGCCACCGGCTCACAAGGGCACCTTAAGCCCAACGACTTGCTGGATCATCTAACAAACGCCAGCCAGGGTCGTCCACTTAACTGGCAGATCGAGAGACTGGAGCTTTTGGCCCATGATGGCAAATCGCTCCTCTATACAGCTCCGGATTTTCAACCGGAGTCGACCAATCAACTCTCCCTATCAAAAGGATCTTGAGGAAAATGCGCAAGGCAATCGTAATATCCGAACAAGACAGCATTGCGGCTCTTTTGGAGAACGACAGAGCTGTCGAGTTTTTTGTCAATCGAGGTGAATTACTCCTCGGAGATATTTATACGGCCTCTGTAGAAAACATCCTGCCTGGCATTGACGCTGCTTTTGTCAATCTTGGCAAAGACAAGATGGGCTTTCTCCATGCTAACGACGTCCCTGGTCAAGGGCCGCTCAAAGAACGTCTGGTACCTAAGCAAAAGCTCCTTGTGCAGATCACCAAGGAACCTACAGGCCATAAGGGGCCGCGTGTATCCACCGCCATTTCACTGCCAGGCAGATTTTTGGTGCTCGTGCCTGAAGAGCGGGGAGTCTCAATCTCCCGACGCATATCCGAAGCTCGCGAGAGAGCAAGGCTTAAAGCCGTGGTCAATCTGATGAAGCCTCCAGGCGTAGGTCTAATCATCCGTACTGAAGCCAAAGGGCAGGGCGAACAAGAACTCTTTGAAGATTTTGAGCAGCTCTGGGATCGCTGGCAGACCATAGTATCGGAAGCTGAAAGCTCGATCGGACCAGCATTGATATATCGCGACCAGGACCTGTTGTTTAGAGTCATCCGGGATGCCTATAGTCACGAAGTGACCGAAATCATTACAGACAGCCAGGAAGGCCAGAGAAGAGCGCAAGACTATCTGGCAGGTTGGGCTGGCAAGCAGACCAAAGTCGTGGTGCACCAGTCTGACGAACCGCTATTGGTGGCAAAGGGTCTCGACAAAGAGATCGAAATGGCTCTTTCAGATAGAGCCGAACTGCCTTCTGGCGGCCACCTCAATATCCAGCCTACCGAGGCTTTGACTGTCATCGACGTCAACTCTGGTCGCTTTACGAGTTCGCGTACTCAAGCCGAAACAGTGCGCCGCACAAATCTCGAGGCTGCCCAGGAGATCCCGAGACAATTGCGTCTGCGCAATATTGGCGGTATGGTCATCGTCGATTTTATCGATATGGACAGCCGCAAGGACCAGCAGCAGGTGTTAGAGGCTTTTCAGCGAGCACTCGAAGACGACCGGGCCAAGCCTCAAGTCGGTCAATTGTCTGATTTAGGGCTAGTCGAGCTGACTCGTAGACGTCAGGGACAATCACTGCGCGAGCTATTTTCGGTCAAGTGCCATGTCTGCATCGGACAAGGAGTTATTCCATCGCTCGAGATCGGTTCGGCAGAGCATCGCCGCATCATTTCTTTCCGTGTTCCCGAAGAGGATTCGCGCAAGGGTGGACGCAATCGCAATCGTGGTGGTCATGCTCTCAAATCTGCCTCGGCTCATTCGGGACGAGTTCATTTTGATGCGGATGTAGACAGCAATCCCAAGCACAAATATGCACAGACGAGTGCCGAGACCGAGTCCCATGCCAGTGCTCATGATCTCGATCAAGAGCACGATCATGATCTGGACGACGTACCAGAAGACATCCTTGCTCAAATGCCCGAAGATCTCCTCGATCAAAGAGCATCTGGTCAGACTATCAACAAAAAGATCCAGTTTGATGACGAGCACGAAGAAGAAGGTGTTGATCAGGATTTTAATCAAGATGAGCAAGCCCAGGAGCCTGCTTTTTCGGCTCAGCATTTTAGCGAAGAAGAAGAAAGCAATTTTGGGCAGGACCTTGCTTCTGATCTTGCAGCGCACGTCTCGGCAGTCGAATCCGTTTTTCAAGAAATGGACGCTCATGCACAGTCCAGTAACGATCAAGTAGCTGCTCAGTTGAGTCTAGATCTCAAGCCATTTGATCTGCATACTGGCGATCAAGGTGGGGACACTGCCGATAATCTCGAGCCGATTGAGACTGATGTAGTCGAAAATCAAGAACCTGCCGAGGACAAGCCAGGAGCCGAGGTAGATCCAGTAACAGGCGTGTACAGGCTCAAGCCCAGAGTACCGGAAAACGAAGATGCAAACGACAATCAATATGCCTTTGCTAATCCCAATCCTAATCTTGCTCAATCAGCCGAGCACGAAACCAATCCCAATCATGAACCGCAAAGCGAGTATGCAAGCGAGTTTACTGATTACTTTAAGAGGTCGGAGCACGAGTAAGGCTCTTGCTTAAATGGTCAAAAAAGTACTGCCCGATTCTTGATAGAGTCGGGCAGTGCTTTTAATAGGCTGGGATCAAAGATCACACAATCAATAGATCAGAAGCCGGTTTTTTTATTGCGACTCATGCCAAGACTGTAACCAAATCTGGTGCCCGGTGCCAACAAATCCGGACTGAGCATATTGGCTTGTATATCGACCCCGTTCTCGACCTGAAAGATACTCATTACTCGATCTGGATCTGTAGTAAAACTTTGCTCGTCTACAAAAAACGCACCGGCAAATTGGCGATTGTGGACAAAGACCAGGTAGTTGGATTGTGTCGTTTGGCTAGTGATAACGACGCATGCTGTACGTCCATCGTTTATAAATTGCTGCATCACATTGTTAAAATACGTCAGACTGTCGGCCTGGTATTCGGGTTCGACCGATACGCCTATAAATAGCGCAGACATGGCAAGGGTTACTGACTCAGGCAGATCATAGAGCAAGACCTGAGCGTCTTGGGCGTCGAGGTCATTGACCATTTTGACCAGAGAATCTTCGGTCGGCTTGACCTCTGGATCGTGCTTGCAACCATAAATGCACCCTACGACCTTGCCACGATAGAGCAGTGCAGCGGACCGAGATAGTCTCTCCTCGGATGTCAGTTTGATGCAGCCAGTCATCATGCCGCCTTCGACATGCATGGTGATCCATTCGATGTCGTTTTCGGCCATATTGATCTGCATCATGTTGTCGCGGCCTTCTTGATCGACAGGAGGCATGATCAGATCTATGGCGCGGCGCAGACGAAAATGCTTGGTAGGGGTGCGTTCTTTGGCAACTGAGTCCTGCCATTGAGATGGATCTTGCGGTGCACTGTATTGCTGATAATTGTTGTCTTGGACTGGTATCTGGTGCGTGCCGGTTTGAGACTGGGTCTGTGCTGCACCATATCCCTGGGTCTGTGCTTGAGTCTGAGTATTTTGGATATCTTCGAGCTGTTCTTGCCAGTTGACCGAGGACGACCTGGACAGGCTTGCGCCCTTGTCGATATTGGAAGACATCAAAGGCGAGAGCAAAAGCCTGTTTTTGTGCACGCAGACAAATTGGGCCAGGATCTCTTCGCCGGGCCTGAGAGGCGCAGGCGTGCGGATATAGCCGGCCAGATTGTCTTTGGTCACATGTACGACATAACCGTCGTCCTCTGGGCCTACCACCTTGCAGACTACATTTTGTCCCGGCTTATAACCTGTTACCTTCCAGGGATTGACTTTCGACATTGAATACCCTTACGCCCAAAAATACACACAAAAAGCACACTATCGCTTTATAAGACCATGATACAGCACAGGTGCCGCTTTCGACACTTTTTATGCTCATTCTCCGGTTGATTTTGTCATCAAGGGGTCTACTCTTTTTTTACCCGAAACCCCTGAGAAATCTCGCATAGCGGCCAGCAATTTTGACCAGAGGCCGGATTTTGGCAGCTTGGCAGTATCATTGCACGAGCCCGAGCCAGATCTCATGATGCTCTTGCAGCTAAAGCAATTGCCACTGGCGCAAAGCTCTGCATTTTGATAGTCCAGAGAGAAAGAAATGTTTGTAGTATTGCATCTTGGGCATATGCTGATCGGCTGATCCTCGATACTGCTATCGGGGCTTAGATCCTGCTCAAGGTCATATTGGCATTTACTGCAAAGGCTCATATGCTCTCTACTTTAATGGCATCGGCTATTTCTCTGCCTATGGCCAATTCCATTTGGTTGCGGCTGATTATCACTGGGCCGCCGCGGATATTTTTTTCCACTTCTACCATAGCACCAGTGCCAACGCCAAAGCGCAACGCAAACAGGTCGACTTGCTCATTGCCAGTCTCGATGATCTTGAGTTTAGTGCCCTCGCGGGCTTCGCCTAGAGTCATTAGTTTGATTGTCTGAGATTGGTCTTGCAATTTGGACAGAGCCCAAATATCTTAAACTGGGCATCGATCACGTCAAATTTGTAGCGAGCACCTATTTTTTGTCCTGCTTCTTCTAGAAAGTGGTCCTCAAACTCTAAAGTGAGATTGCACCCCGTACAGATGATGTGCTGGTGAGGCACCGTGTCTTGTTTTAGTTCGTAGTGCTTGTGTCCTTCTGCAAAATCAAGCTCTCTCAAGAGTCCCAGAGAGGAAAGCAATTTGAGAGTCCGATAGGTTGTGGCAAGAGATACGTTCGAGCCTGTCTCGAGGAGCCTGGCGTGCAGCTCTTCGGCAGAGAGATGCTCTCCATTGGGTTGATCTCTAAAGATTTGCAGGATCGTCTCTCTTTGAGCCGTTATCCTGTGACCTTTGCGGCGCAGGCTGTCAAAGACCGGATCTTTACCGCTACTCGGCCCATCGGCATCGGTGGGATTCGATACTTCTTTCATCCTGTTGCTCCTCATCGCTCGGGCAGTATCATACAACTTTTGCCTATTTGAGGCAGTGTTTGAGATATTGTCCTGTATAAGAAAAGTCGAGATCGGCAATGTGTTCGGGAGAGCCCTGAGCGATGACTCGGCCGCCGCGATCTCCGCCTTCGGGGCCAAGATCGACGATCCAATCGGCTTGTTTGATTACGTCCAGGTTGTGTTCGATGATCAAGACCGTGTTGCCACCATCAGCCAAGCGATTGAGCACGTGGAGAAGCTTGTCTACATCCTGAAAAGACAAGCCTGTAGTGGGCTCGTCTAAAATATAGATCGTGCGCCCTGTGGAGCGCTTGGACAATTGCTCTGCGAGCTTGACTCTCTGTGCTTCGCCACCAGATAAGGTGGTAGCTGATTGGCCGAGCTTGACGTAATCCAGGCCCACCTCCATCAGGGTCTCTAGTTTGGACTTGGCCTTGGGTATTGCATCGAAAAACAGGAGGGCTTCTTCGACTGTCATCTCGAGGACATCGGAAATAGATTTGCCTTTAAATTTGACTTCTAGTGTTTCGCGATTGTAGCGGGCCCCCTTGCACACGTCGCACACGACAAAGACCGAAGGCAAAAAGTTCATCTCGATCTCGTTCATGCCTTCGCCATGGCAGGCTTCGCATCGCCCTCCTTTGACGTTGAAGGAAAAACGTCCAGGCAGATATCCTCTGGCCTTGGCTTCGTTGGTCATGGAGTAGACTTCGCGGATGACGTCAAAAAGACCGGTGTAGGTTGCTGGATTGGACCTGGGAGTGCGTCCAATCGGAGACTGGTCTATGTCTATCACTTTGTCAAAAGCATCGAGGCCTTTGATGTCGTCCACGCCTTTAGGTGCCGGTACTTCGCCTGAAAAATGGTGTCGGAGAAACTGATAAAGCAGATCGTTTACCAGAGTGGATTTGCCAGAGCCAGAAACTCCGGTTACAGCGACTAACTTGCCTAGTGGGATCTTGACGTCGACATTCTTCAGGTTGTTGAGATGGCGTTTTTAATTTCTATAAAGGCACCATTGCCAGGGCGCCTGTTTTTGGGCACGCGTATCTTTTTGCGGCCGCTTAGATAGGCCCCAGTACTTGATCTCTCAGCATTGAGGATAGCGTTCAGGTCGCCCTCGGCTACCAGTTCTCCGCCATGCACGCCAGCACCGGGTCCAATATCGACGATCCAATTGGCCTCGCGAATAGTGTCTTCGTCATGTTCCACTACAAGCAGAGTGTTACCTAGGTCACGTAGATGCTTGAGCGTATGGATGAGCTTTGCATTGTCTCTCTGGTGCAAGCCGATCGACGGCTCGTCGAGTACATAAAGAACACCGGAGAGACCTGAGCCGATCTGTGTTGCTAGTCTGATACGTTGGGCTTCGCCACCGGATAAGGTGCCAGCTTGCCGGTCGAGTGTGAGATAGCCGAGGCCGACATCATACAAAAACTTGAGCCTGGCTGATATCTCGATTAATACCTGGTGGGCGATAGTCTTGTGTTTGGCAGTCAGACCTGTAGGCAGGTCTGCAAAAAAGCCCATCGCTTTTTCGACAGAGAGCGCGCAGACCTGGGCTATAGACATAGAGCCTACCTTGACGGCTAGACTCTCGGGCTTGAGTCGCGAGCCATTGCATGTGGTGCAGGTCATCTGCGTCATGTATTTTTCTATGTCAGCTTTGACTCGGTCGCTTTGCGATTCTTCGTAGCGTCGTTTGAGGTTTTTCACGACGCCTTCAAAGGTTTTTTGGTACTCCCAGAGTTCTTTGCCATCGAACGAATCATGCTTTAGTTTGATCTTTTCGAAGCCTGTACCGTGGAGGATTATGGCCTTGTCTTGTGGTCGCAATTTTTCGAAGGGGGTGCGTGTCGAAAACTTGTAGTGTTTGGCGACTGAAGCCAGGATCTGATCATAATAGGGATTATTGGTACGTGCCCAGGGATAGATGGCGCCATCCTCAAGAGATTTGGATGGATCTGGCACCACCAGAGCTTCGTCTACCTCAAATGAAGATCCCAGGCCGTGGCATTCTTCGCATGCACCATAAGGTGAGTTGAAGGAAAATATCCGGGGCGATACCTCTGCAAAGCTGATACCACATGCCGCGCAGGCAAAGTTTTCTGAAAAAAGCATCTCCCTTTTGTCTTCTTCTTGACCCAAAACATCGATCAGGACAGTTTGCTTGCCCCATTTGAGTGCTAACGACAACGAGTCTGCCAGCCTGGACTGGATGGTTTTTTTTATCACCAGTCGATCGATAACAAGATCTATGGAGTGCTTTTTGTTTTTATCCAGTTTGATTTCGTCTTCGAGTTCGACTACTTGTCCGTCCACTCGAGCTCTGACAAAACCTTCTTTACGCAGCTCTTGAAATAGTGCTTGATACTCGCCCTTTTTGCCTGAGATGAGCGGTGCCAAGACCTGGATTTTTGTGCCTTCTTTTAGGCTCAAAACGCCATCGGTAATCTGATCGATGGTCTGCGGATTGATCGCCTTGTCGCATGAAGGGCAGTGGGGGATGCCAATGCGCGCCCAGAGCAATCTCTGATAATCGTAGATCTCTGTCACTGTGCCTACAGTGGACCGAGGATTGTGCGACGTCGACTTTTGGTCGATGGAGATGGCTGGAGATAACCCATCGATACCATCCACGTCGGGTTTGTCGAGTTGACCGAGAAACTGTCTGGCATATGCGGATAGCGACTCGACATATCGTCTTTGTCCCTCAGCAAAGATGGTGTCAAAAGCAAGCGAGGACTTACCGGAACCCGAAACGCCGGTAATCACTACCAATTGCCCCTTGGGGATCTTGACGTCGATGTTTTTTAGGTTGTGTTGCCTGGCACCTCGAACGTTGATGATGTCGAGATCAGGACCGGAAAAACTTGGTTTTGGTGTGGTCTTGCGGACGGGTTTGTTGGACAGCTGCTTGGACACCAGAGCTTTCACCTGTATAGCTAGACCCCGGTTGGGGTCAGATAGGGCCTTATACGGCTAATAATAAATGATTTTGCCTGTTTTTCCCCCGACATATATTTATAGATACGCAATGTATTTTGTCCAAGATAAACGGGTAGATCTTATATACAGACCTCAACCAGCTAGTGACAAGGTAACTATGAGCCGAGATGGCGGAAAGAAAAATCGTTCTACAAGAACAAAGCTAAAGGCCCTCAACAATCCCGAAAATGAAAAGGGAGAAGGCCGCGGTCCGAGCACGCCCGAAGAGCTCGAGGACGCAATCTTTAAGGCTGCACAACAAAGCGCGTCCGCCGATCAGGCTCGCGATGGCCGGGATACTACGGATCAGAGCCAGGCAGACCTCAAAGACAAAGAGCATTTTTTACGCTTGCCTTCCGATACCAAGTCCCTTGACGAAAAGGTCGCTGGTGTCTGGAAAAACAAAATGATGGGCGGCCGCGCCATGGACCCGGAGCAATACCAGTCCGGACAACATCAATCGGCTGCTAGCAGCGCAAACAAGGCTGCCATAGAGCT
>Ga0233436_1003421_pt1 | contig 10361 bp, 10 predicted proteins | sample SI_122_August201_2_FD_182723 | JGI IMG/M metagenome (GOLD analysis project Ga0233436, IMG submission 182723) | Seawater microbial communities from Saanich Inlet, British Columbia, Canada - SI_122_August2016_150_MG | ecosystem: Environmental > Aquatic > Marine > Inlet | place: Canada: British... | reverse complement strand
TTTTATATAATAAAAAAAAAAAAAAAAATGAAAAGTTTTTTTCATTTTTTTATGATTTTATTATTTTTGATATATACCAATTTGGAATAAATAAAACATTTTTCTTTTCTAAATTTTCTTGCTTTACTAAAGAATTACTTGTTACTATATACATAGTAGTTTTTTTATAATATTCTTCTTCAAATTAATTAAAAATTTTTGGTATATTTTTTTTATTTCAAGATTTTACTTTTATTGGGATAAATTTACTTAATCAATCATATATAAAATCTATTTCACTTTTAGTTATTTTTTTATATATTTTAATTTCATCACTATTAAATAGCTTATTTTTTTGTAATTCTGTAAATATGAAATTTTCTACTACTTTTCAATCATTTTCTCTATAATAAAATGATTTGTCTAAAAAATTTAATATTCATACATCTGAAAAGTATATTTTTGGTAAACTTGAATATTCTTTAGATTTATTTTTAAAAAATGGATATATTCTTGAAACAAATAATGTTTTTTCTAAAATTAGTAAATATTTATCTATATATTTAAGTCTGATACCTAAATATTCTGAAATTGCTTCTTTTTTTACCAAATTTCATATTTGTGTATTTAAATATACAAAAAACTTTTTAAAATCTAATAATTCCTTTTTATCAAGAAAAAAACTTATATCTCTATCTATATATCTATTTATTATTTTTTCTAATTCTGATATTTTTTCTTCTTTTGTTTTAGACTTTATTACTGCTGGATATCATCAAAAGGTTAAAAATTCTTCATAATATGGTTTTATTAATCAAATTATATTTTCTGTTATATCTTCTATATTCAAATTATTAGTGTTTATTCATTTGTAATTTAAAAATTCAAAAAAATCAAAAGAGTATATAAATATTTCTTCTCACCTTCATACAAGTGTTCAATTATTATCATCTCAATATGTCCATAATCATGATCATGTTACTATAAAGGTTATTTTTATATTTTTATCATCATATAATGCTTTTAATATTTGTTCTCCATTTTTTATATATTGGTATTCATCTATTAAAAAATATCACTTATTATAAAAATCTACTCATAAGCTTAATTCAAAATATGTAATAAAATCATTTTTATTTTTGAACTCTAGTTTTCAAAAATCATCTTCAAAAGAATGAAAGTATTTTTTTCATTCTAATTCATTTTGTAATATTTCTAAGATAGTTGTTTTTCATACCTGTCTTGTTCATAACAACAATACTAAACTTTCATTTTCTAGTGATTTATATATTTTATTTAAATATTTTTCTCTTCTAAATATCATATTATTTGGTTTTTAGTACTAAATACATTAATATTATATATTTTTTAGTACTAAAAGTCAGATTTGTTACAAAAAAATAGAGATTTTAATTAAAATCTCTATTTTTTTACTGAATATATAATATTTAATCTGTTGTTTTTGTGTATTCAATAATACCATATCATGTATTATTCCGTGATGCTAAGAATCATGTATATATATCTAATACCTTAGTTGTTTCATTTAATCTTAAGTCTATCCAAACATTAGTTCCTTCATAATTTAAAAACTGACTTCATGCTCCAGGTTGTCTAATATTAATATCTTTATTAATAATAGTATCTATTTCCGTAAATGTTCCTAAATTTTTAGGTCAAATTACTCATAAATCTATTACCTTCCTATATATAGGCTTCCCATCAATCCATTTTTTTCAGGTATTTACTTCTTCTGTACTATAATCATAATTCCCTGTCATATTATTCCACATTTCTGCTGTTAATGTTTGCCCATCTGATACTTGTCATACTATTCATGCATATGCAAGTCAACCTAATAATACTGTTCATAGGAAAACTAATCATCCTACTAATGATTTCTTTATTGTTTCTTTCATAATAATTTTATTAAAAATATAAATGATTGTAGGTCTTACTATAATCAAAAAAAAAAAATGAAAAGTTTTTTTCATTTTTTTATGATTTTCATGTAATGAAATCTATGTAATTATCTTTATTTACTAATAAATAATTATAATCTACGTAATTGTCCTTAAAACTCTTTGGCATCTTTTGTATTTTTTTTCACCATTTAAATTCATAAGCATAAAGTTTATTATCATAATTTTCTATAAAATCTATTTCTTGACCATTATAAGTTCTCCGAAAATAATTATTTGAAAATTTATCAAAATATGTATTATGTTTAATTCTTTCTATTATTAAAAAATTTTCCCATAAATCTCATATATCATTTCTGTTTTCTAATAAATTAAAATCATTTAATATTGAATTTCTTATTCATAAATCATAAAAATATATTTTATTTGTTTTATTTAACTCTTTTCTTTTATTTGTAAAATATGGAGCTAATCTAAATATAATGAAACTTTTTTCTAATAAATCTATATATCTCATTACTGTTTTTATATCTACTCAAAGGTTATTAGCTAATTCATTTAGACTTACTTCTTTTCAAATTTGTAATGCTAATAACTTTAATAACTTCATTATAATGTCTGAATTTCTAACTTGTTGAAATTCTAATATATCTCTATATAAACTTGAATTAGCTAATTCCTTTAATGTTGATTTTTTTTCTAATATATCTTTCTTATTCAAAACATCTGGATACGATCAATATATAATTAAATTTTCTAAACTTTTATTTAATGATAATATATCTTTTGTTTCTATAATTTCTTCGGAACTAATTGAATACATATTATAAATTATTTTTCTTCAAGTTAATGCTTCACTGGTTAAGTCTAATAAATTAATAGATGATGAACCTGTAACTATTATTTGTTTCTTATTCTTGTATTTATCAATTAATATTTTTAATGTATTTCATATATTTCTAATTTTTTGTCATTCGTCTATAAATATAATATCCTTATCTTCTACATATATAGATAAATTTGAAATACTATTTTTATTTAATATTTCTACATCTTGAAAATCATCTCAACTAAAACATATACTAGATTTATCTCAAAATTCTTCATTTAATAACTTCTCGACTAATGTTGTTTTTCATATTTGTCTAGCTCAGAGTAACATAATAATTTTTCATGAAAAAAAATTATTAACAATCTTTTTTTCTAATATTCTTTTATACATAATAATTATTTTAAAATATTAATTCCAAATTATTGTATGAATTTTTGGAGTTAAGTCAAAATTTTTGTTATAAAAAAGAATATATACATGCTGGGATATAATATATATTATCTTCTTTCTTAAACATATCTTTTGTTATTATTATTTTTTTATCTACCTTATAAGTTTTTTCAAAATTTCTAAAAGCTAATGGTTCTTTTACTTTATTTCTGTACTTTACTTCTATCAAACTATATAATCCATAACTTTCCTCTACTACAAAATCTATTTCTGATTTAGACACTGTTCTATAAAAATACAATTTATCTTTTGAAATTTTTTTTCTTAATTCTGTATAAATAAAATTTTCTACTATATTTCATATATCTATTTTATTATATACTGAATTAAACTCTCATAGTTTGTAATTGCTTATTGATATATCTTCTATAAATATTTTTGGCATTTTTGATAATTCTTTTTTTACATTTGTATAAAATGGATTAATTCTTGAAAATATAAATGTTCATTCTAATATATCTATATATTTATTTACTGTTTGCATAGAAATATTTAAACTACTTGATAAGTTATTAATATTTACTAAATCTCATATATTTGAAGCTAGTATTTTAATTAAATTATTAAATGCTGTTATATTTTCTATTTTTAAAAAACTTGATACATCTTTTTCAATATACACTTTTACTATTTCAGATATTAATTTTTCTTTATCAATATTATTTTTTTCTTTTACTGCTTCTGGATATCATCCATAATTTAAATAATTTAAAAATTCACTTTCTAATTTTTGCTTAAATATATCATAAAATATTTTTAGTTCATCAAATTTTTCTAAGTTTAAATTTTGTTGTTTTATATTTTGATTATAATTAAATACTTCTTTAAAGCTTAATCTATCAATATAATAAGTAATTGTTCTTCATGTCAAAAATTCTGTATTTTTAGTAATTTCCAAACTACTTGATCATGATACAATTAACTGTAAATTATTTTTATATTTATCAAAAATATTTTTTAAATATAATCATGCATTATTTAAATATTGAAACTCATCTATAAATATATAATATTTTTCTCATTGTTTACTATATCAATATTTTAATTCTAAATATTTCATTAAATGATTTGGTGTTTCTAAAAATGTATTATCTATATCATCTGCAAAAATAAATACTACTTTTTTATTTTCTTTTTTCAATTTATCATAAAAATATTTCATTATAGTTGTTTTACCTACTTGTCTTGCTCATTTTAAAACTATTATTTTTTCTTTTCCTATCCATTTACCTATATTTGCTATATAATTTTCTCTATTAATCATAATAATATTTTATTTAATAATTAATATTAATATAACACAATAGTTTAAAAAAATCAAGCTTTTTATTAAAGTAAAGTTTATAAAAATAGAGATTTTAATTAAAATCTCTATTTTTATACTGAATATATAATAAACTAATCTGTTGTTTTTGTATATTCTAATGTAAGTGTTATTTCATTAGACCATGCAGATCATATAAAAACACTTGTATGTGTTGGATCAATATAAGCAGATCTTCAATAAGTACTATGAGTTGCAGAAACATTTGTTGAAACCCAAAACATATTTCAAAATCTAATATTAGAGTCAGTTAAATTTTCTATATCATAATTATAAGTTTTAAATGTTGTCCATGATCACTTAGTTGCTGTTCAAGTAACTACTCTCCTATAAATAGACTTCCCATCAATCCATTTTTTTCATGTATTTACCTCATCTGTACTATAATCATAATTACCAGCCATATTATTCCACATATCTGCTGTTAGTGTTTGTCAGTCTGATACTTGTCATACTATTCAAGCATATGCAAATCATGCTAATATCATTGTTAACACTGATGATAATCAAAATATTATTCCCTTTTTTATTGTTTTCTTCATAATTTTTTATTAAAAATATAAATGATTATAGGTCTTACTATAATCAAAAAAAAAATGAAAAGTTTTTTTTCATTTTTTTATGATTATAAATCTTTATCTAATAAAAAATCAATTATATTTTTATGAATAATTCATTCATTTTTTGTTTCAAATATATTATCCATACTTAAAACATATTTTTTCCAATTATCCTTTATTTTTAATAGATTTCAAAACTCTCTATCTATTGTATCTTGATTTGATAATAAGTAACATACTTGAATATATATTATTTCTCAATTCTTTTCAGCAACAAATTCTATTTCTAAATTTCATAATATTCAAACATTTACGTTATATCACCTTGTTTTTAATTCTAAAAAAATTATATTTTCCAAAACATTTGTAATATCTTTTGCAAAATTAAATCAAACCTTTGCATTTCTTATTCAAATATCTCATGAAAAATATTTATTATTTACTTGAAAAACATTTTTTCATTTAATATTATATCTATTTACCTCATAAATTAAATAAGTCTTAAGTCACAAATTGATATAATTTATAATAGTATCTAAGCTAGTTTTTGTTTGTAGATTTGATTTTATATAATCTGTTATTTTTTTTGCACTAAAAATAGTTCAAATATTTTTTAAAATATAAATATATAATTTTTCAAAAATATTTGATGTTTTTAACTTATTATAATACAATATATCTTTTACAAAAATAGTTGAATAAATACCTCTCAAATATTCATAAATAAGATCATCCTCTTTTGGTAACCTAACAAGTCAAGGTAATCATCAATATTTTAAATAATCCAAAAATAAATCATTTTTATCTCAATTATAAAAATCTAAATATTCACTGAAAATAAGTGGATAAATATGAAATTCTATATATCTTCATGCTATTAATGTAGATAGTTCACTTGATAATAAATTTGAATTGGAACCTGTAACAAATATATCTAATTTTTCTCTATAATCTAATAATATTGAATTAATAAATTTTTCCCATCATTTTATTAATTGTATTTCATCAATTGCCACAATAAAAAATCACTTAACATTATTATCCTTTAGCCATTTTAAAAAATAATTGTTCAAATCTTTATAATCATTTATAAAATCAAAATCTAAAGATTCTTTATTTATATAAAAAATATTATTATCTATCACTATATTACAATTTTTCATATCATCAAAAATTGACTTTAAAAAATAACTTTTTCAAGTCCTTCTCATACCTGTAATAACCTTTATAATTGGTTTTTTATAATATTTTTTTATTTTTCTTAAGTATAATTTTCTACTGATTATTTTTTCCATGTAATTATTATTTATATTAATAATATAAATACAGTATACTCTATAAAAACAAAAAAATCAAGTTTTTATCGAGTTAACTTGATTTTTTTATATTAAACATCCAAATTCTGAACTTCTTTTGCTCTTGATTGAATAAATCTTCTTCTAGGTGGAACATCTCATCACATAAGTATTTTAAAAATATCATCTGCTTGTTCAGCATCATCTATAGATACTTTGTACATTTTTCTCTCTTCTGGATCCATAGTTGTTTCCCATAGTTGTTCTGGGTTCATTTCCCCCAAACCTTTATATCTTTGAATATTTTCTCAAGTAATATCATACTCACTTATAATTCTTTCTTTATTTGCTTCATCATAGACATACCAAGATTTTTTACCTTTTGAAAGTTTATATAATGGTGGTTGAGCTATATAAAGATATCATCCATCAACTATTTCTTTTAGATATCTAAAGAAGAAAGTTAAAAGTAGAGTTCTGATATGAGCACCATCAACATCAGCATCAGTCATTATAACTATTCTATGATATCTTAATTTTGAAATATCAAATGTTTCTCATATAGAAGTACCAAGCGCTATAATAAGATTCTTTATTTCATTGTTTGCAAAAATCTTATCTATTCTTGCTTGTTCAGTATTAAGAATTTTACCTCTTAATGGTAATATTGCTTGAGTTTCTCTATTTCTACCCTGTTTAGCTGAACCTCAGGCAGAATCTCCCTCGACTATATATAGTTCTGATATAGCTGGGTTTTTTGAAGAACAATCTGCTAATTTACCAGGAAGAGTCATTCATTCTAATGCTCATTTTCTAATTACAGTATCTCTTGCTGCTCTTGCTGCTAATCTAGCTTTTGCTGCTAAAAATACTTTTTCTATTATTTTTTTAGCTGTACTTGGATCTTCTTCTAAGAATTCCATAAATTTTTCTGCAAATACTGAATCAACAGCTCATTTTGCTTCTGGTGTACCTAGTTTACCTTTTGTTTGTCATTCAAATTGAGGATCTACTACTTTTATAGATATTACACAAGTCAGACCTTCAATTACATCATCATTAGTAAGATTTTGATCTTTTTCTTTTAATATTCCTTTTGCTCTTGCATATTTATTTACAGTTCTTGTAAGAGCCATTCTAAATCATGTAAGGTGAGAACCTCATTCTGGAGTATGTATATTATTTACAAATGTAATTATATTATCTCTATATTCTTTATTATATTGCATAGATATTTCAACTAAGATTTCTTTAGCTTCTTTTTCTACGTAAAATATATCTCAAATAGTATCTTCTTTTTTATTCAAAAATGTTACATATGATTTAACTCATCATTCAAAATAATATTTATATCTATCTTTTGTTCTTTCATCATTTAAATATAAAGTAATTCATTTTGTAAGATATGCTTGTTGTCTTAATCTATTTTTAATAGTTTTGTAATCAAAATCTATAGTTATTTTAAAAATACTAGGATCTGGATAAAACTTAATAATAGTTCATGTTTTTTTTGTTTTTCAAACCACTTCTACTTCAGCATCAACTTCTCCAAGTGAAAAAGTTTGATAATGAATTTTTCCATCTCTATGTACCCATGCTTCCATTTTAGTTGAAAGTGCATTTACTACTGAAGCTCAAACCCCATGTAATCAACCTGACACTTTATATCATCCTCAACCAAATTTTCAACCTGCATGAAGTACTGTTAATATTGTTTCAAGTGTTGATTTACCTGTTTTTGCATGTTTTTCTACTGGTATTCATCTACCATTATCTTCTACTAGACAAGATCCATCTTCTCATAAAGTAATTTTAATTGTATCACAATGACCTGCCATTGCTTCATCTATTGAATTATCAACTATTTCCCAAACCAAGTGATGTAATCATCTTTCATCTGTAGATCAAATATACATTCATGGTCTTTTTCTTACTGGTTCTAGTCACTCTAATACCTGTATACTATCAGCTCAGTAATTTTGTTCTTCTTTTTTAGACATAATTTTTATTTTATTAAGGAAATATTTTATAAATATCTTTTCTATGTTTTATTCTTTCAAATATAACTTTATTATTAAATAATTTTAATCACAACCTATAATCTCAAATTCTAATTCTATAATAATATTTAAATCAAACTAATTTTTTTATATTTTTAATTTCTTTTATATTGTCTATATTTTTATATCAAAAATAATTAGTTTTAATTTTATTGATACTATAGAATCCAAATATTTTAAATCTTTTAAAAATTTACTTTCAAACTTTACTTACATATATTTTTACCTAATTCTTTAAAAATTTCTTCTTCATTAACATAATCTCATTTATCTCATTTTTTAATAATATTTCAAAAAGCAAAATCTTCTAGTGTTTCTAAAAACTCTTTATCACTTCTAAATTTTTTTCATCATATAAGACTAGATATTTTTGAATTAGTATCTATTTCAAAAGATGTTTCTATATAAGTCATAAATAATATTTAATAATAATATTATTACTATACTATTCAAAAATATATAAAAATCAAGTTTTCCCTTTTTTTAGACAAGACTTTTTTTAAAATCTCTTAAAAACTAAATTTTTATGGAAAAAACAGTATTTTTCAAAAAATACTGTTTTTTCTTAATTTTTTCCTAGACATAGTTTTTATTAAAGTTGCTTAAAATTGAAAATTTTGATTATTTTTAATTTTTATTTCCTTTTCACTTTACAATATCAATTACTAATATAAAAATAATTCCAAAAATAAGCACTTACTACATTTAATAGTAAATGTTTTCTTTTTTTGAATGTTTTATGGTGTTTTAACATTCATAGATATGAATTAATAGTTGTATGGAAATCTTGTTTTGTATTGTTATCTATTTTTCTATATTTTACACTCAGGGTACCCACAAGGGATACCCCTACATTTTGTTTTAATTTTATTCTTTCATTTAATTTTATTATTTTTTTATAAAAATATCATATAGTTCTTTTTCTTATATATGTTCTATATGGTTTTATATATACTCATAAAAATAATACTCATTTTGTATAGTGTTGTAAATATATTTTGTTTGGGTGCAAGATTAATCAAAGTTCAATTTTTAAATAATTATTTATTTTTGGTATTAGTTGTTTTAATTTTTCTTTATCCTTGTGTACAATAAAAAAATCATCTACATATCTTCAGTAATATTTTATTTTTAATGTTTGTTTAATATATTTATCAAAATTCATTAAATATATATTTGAAAATAATTGACTTGTAAGATTTCATATAGGTAATCAACATCATGATTCTGCAAAAAATAAACTTTTATTTTTTGGTAATCATATATAGTCTACTCTTTTTCATTTAAAAATTCAATTTTTTGTTGGATCATTGTATATTATTTTTTTGATTAGCTCTAAAACTCCCCCTGCCTTTCAGACATCCCCCTCCATGAGGGGGATCTTTCTTTTAGTCTCCCTATTGGACGAAGACATAGGGAGTCTTTCATAATACATTTTTAATCTGTTTATACAATATATCCTTATTCATACTCATAAAATATCAACTTATATCTAATTTTAATATATAACAATCTTCACTATAATTATTACTACAGCTTCTAATAAATTTTTGTAGTCTTTCTATTCAGAAACTTGTTCATTTAAATTTTCTACAAGAATAAGAATCATGTATAAATTGCTTTTCAAAGATTGGTGATATATAATTATATATTAAGTGGTGTACTACTCTATCTCTAAAATTTCATGCAAATATTTCTCTTTTTACTGGGTGCTCTTGTATAAAATATATACTTTTTCATACTTTGTAAGTTCAATCTAATAGTTCATTATATAATTTTATTATATTTTCTTCTAAATTAAACTCAAACTCAATTTGATTGTATGTATTTCTTTTATTTTTTCTTGCTTCATAATATGCTTTAAATAAGTCATATAATAATTTTTGTTCGTTCATATTTTATTAATATTTATTAAATTCTACTCATAAAACAAGTCCGG
>Ga0233436_1003413_pt1 | contig 10380 bp, 7 predicted proteins | sample SI_122_August201_2_FD_182723 | JGI IMG/M metagenome (GOLD analysis project Ga0233436, IMG submission 182723) | Seawater microbial communities from Saanich Inlet, British Columbia, Canada - SI_122_August2016_150_MG | ecosystem: Environmental > Aquatic > Marine > Inlet | place: Canada: British... | reverse complement strand
CGGTCGGTATGGAGACCGAGATCACCACGCCAGCCTCAGCAAAGGCCGTCTTGAGCTCTTCTTCGGATACATCAAACTTTAGATTGCCGACAAACAATTTATTGTTCATATATGTACTCTCGATTATGATCGCCATTTTATATGAACAGTATATCTTGATTGAGCGGCGATTGTGGTCAAGCCTTGCTGGCTGCCTTTGCCTGCGCTTGCTCCAGTTGCTTGTTGCTGGTCCAGTAATACTCGCGATGCTTGCGGTAATACTCAATCGTCTTAGCCAGGCCTGCTTCCAGGGTGGTAGTGGGCTTCCAGCCGACTATCCGATTGATCTTAGAGATATCGGAGTAAAAATCTCCCGGCTCTTGCGCCTTGCGCTCTGCCGAAAACTCAGCATATTCCCATTTGCCGGTCTTGGACACCTCGCAAATGGTCTTAGTGAGCTCGAGAAAAGATACAGGTATGTCTGAGCCGACGTTAAAGATCTCACCATAAGCGGCAGGAGTGATGGCTGATTTGATGATGGCTTCGACTGTATCGTCTACATAGCAAAAGTCGCGCAGGATCGAGCCATCGCCATAGACTTGGATGGTGTCGTTGTCCATGGCCAAGCGTACAAACCAGTTGCAGACACCAAAGCGCGAGTGCTTCATCTGTGACCGCGGTCCATAGATGTTGCTCAGACGGAGCAATACCGAGCGCACGCCGTGCACATCGTTATAGACCTTGATGATTTTTTCGGCAGTCAGGTTGGAAATCTCGTAAATGCCCTTGGGATTGGTGGGGGCTTCTTCGTTGACGGGCAGTGAGACCGATGCACCGTATTGCCCACGCGTACCTGTATATACGCAGATGGCATTGGGGTTAAATTGCCTGAGTGCTTCCATTAATACAGCAGTGCCGCGGATATTAAACTCGATATCAGGAAAAGGATTGGAAAGGCTCATCAAATGGCAGACCTGACCAGCCAGATGAAAGACATAGTCTTGTCCGCGGACCAGATAGTTGACGGCCGAGGCATCGGAGATGTCGCAATAATTGACCTTGACGCGATCTTTGACAGGAGCGAGGTTAAACTCGTTGCCGCCGTAGTCGGGGATCATGGAGTCGAGGATGGTGACCTTGGCTCCCAGATTGGCCAGGCGGATCGCCAGGTTGGAGCCGATAAAGCCCATGCCGCCAGTGATAAGAGCGGTCTTGCCTTTGAAAGCAGTTTCAACCGATAGACTCATTTGTTTTAAATCCCACTAATAAAGCCGATTGCGTTAGACGTGATGCGAATTGTGAACTCGGATTTTGTCGCTCAAAACCCTGGTGCCATGCGCAGGACGGGCCTGATAATAGCATGACCGGGAGCCCGTTTTGCCGTTCTAATGCAAGGTTTAACAAGTTGTCAACTAAAGCCGTCTTAATTGCAATCTTGCTCTTTTCTTCTACTATTATCGTTATCTGTTTGATCCTAGCGAGGCACGAGTATTTTGACAGCTTCCAATACTGGTTCGGCTCCTTCTGTTCCCTTCGGCAACATGAAGATCCACTATGAGCAGCACAAGGCACGCATCGACGAAGCCGTGCAGCGTGTACTCGCTAGTGGCTACTACATATTGGGACCGGAGCTCGACAAATTTGAAGCCGAGTTTGCTCAGTTTGTCGGCTGCAAATACGCGGTCGGCTGCGCTTCGGGCACCGAGGCCATCTACCTGGCTCTCGCTGCAGCGGGCGTGACCACTGGCGACGAAGTCCTAGTCGTCGCTCACACTGCCGTTCCCACCATTTCAGCTATTTCGATGACCGGTGCCACTCCAGTATTTGTAGACATAAAAGCATCTACATATGTAATGCGCGAAACAGAACTCGAAGCCAAGGTCACACCAAAGACCAAAGTCATCGTCCCCGTGCACCTCTATGGTCACATGGCCGACATGGAAGCAGTGATGAAAGTCGCTGCTCGTCATAATCTCAAGGTCCTCGAAGACGTAGCCCAGGCGACTGGTGCCACTTATCGCGGTGCAGTAGCCGGCTCCATCGGCGATTGGGGCGCCTTTAGCTTTTATCCCAGCAAAAACCTCGGCGCCTTTGGCGATGGCGGTGCCGTCACGACCAATAGCGAAGCCGAATACAAAAAACTGATCATGCTTCGCAACTATGGTCAATCCAAGCGCTACTACCACGATCGCATCGGCATCAACAGCCGTCTCGATGAGATCCAGTGCGCTATTCTTTCTGTGCAATTGCCCTTTGTCAATCAATGGAACGAGCGCCGCCGCGAAATTGCCGCGCGCTACACTGCAGCCCTCAAGGACCTGGTCGTAACGCCGGTCGAGCAACCCGGCTACAAGCACGTCTATCATCTTTATGTGATTCAGACTCCCTACCGCGACGAGATGCAGCAATACCTGCTCGAGCGTGGCGTACAGTGCCTGATCCACTACCCCATCCCCGCTCACCTGCAATCAGCTTATGCCCATCTGGGCTACAAGCCAGGCAGCCTACCGACTACCGAGCACATCGTCAAACGCATCCTGAGCTTGCCGATGTTTCCTGAGATGACCGACGAGCAAGTCGATCAGGTCATCGATGGTATCGCTGAGTTTTGCAAGGAGAAAGCCCTCACGACAGACGTAGCCGCTCAGGCCGTCGATGTCGCAGCTACCGCCGCTCATTAAGCCAATAGCTACCAATAAGGCAAGGCCACATCACTATCATCATGAACAATACAAAAGCTCAACCCAATACAAATGCCAGCGGCAGCGCTCAAGGAGTCACCATTGATGGTGACAAGGTGAGATTGTCGTCGGTCTCTTTGATCATTCCGGCATACAACGACGAAGAAACAGTTGGCCGCCTCATCGATGATGGCGACGCTCTCTTGAGTCAGGTCTGCGATGATTACGAGATCGTCGTCGTCAACGACGGCAGCAAGGACATGACGCTCGATGTGATCAAAGGACGTTGCGAAGTCAACCCCAAAGTCCGCTTGATCGATCATCCCCAAAATAAGGGATTCGGCTACACCATCCGGGAGCTCTATCTCGCTGGCACCAAGGACTTTATCTTTTCGCTCCCGGGTGATTATCAGTACGCTCCCAAGGAGCTATTGGCCATGGCCCGCGGCCTCACTACTCATGATTTTGTCATTGGTTTGCGCGTCAATCGCAATGATCCCCCTCGCCGCAAAATGCAATCCAAGGTATACAACTTGATGCTCAGGACGTTTTATGGCCACCGTCATAAAGACGTCAACTCCATCAAGCTCTTTAGACGTCGTATCCTCGACAAGATCGAGCTCAAGAGCTATACCCCATTTGTCGATGCCGAGCTGTGCATTCGCGCAGAGCGTGCCGGTTTTACTGTAGTAGAGCTGCCGATCGAGCACTTGCCGCGTACCACTCAAGGTGCCTCTGGCGGCAAGTTTTCGGTGATCTGGGATACTTTTTCCGATCTGGTCAAAATGAGTCGGAGCTTTTAGTCCAGGCTAAATCACCCACCGGTTTCATTTAAGCAAAAGCGTGTTTGAGAGCATCGACCATTACCTCCAGGGTATGGTCGATGTCTTGTTTTGTGTGCTTTGCTGAGATGCAGGCTGCATCTTCGGCACTGGGAGGCAGATAGATGCCGTTATCCAGACAGTAGTGAAAAAATCGCGCATAGGCTTTTTTATCGATGGCTTTTGAGGAGGCCAAATCCGTGACTGGCTCTTTGGCAAAATTGATACTAAACATCGAACCAGCACGCGCAATAGTGGCTGGATGGCCCGCGTGATCGATGGCGCGCTCTAGGCCCAGCTCTAGTCGAGCCCCGAGCTCGTCCATATACGGATAAGGGTTGCTGGCTTTGAGGTGTTCGATGGTAGCCAGAGCGGCTGACATGGTCAGAGGATTGCCGCTAAATGTGCCTGCTTGATAGACGTCTCCGAGAGGCAGCATTTTGGACATGATGGCACGTGAGCCACCAAATGCGCCGATGGGCATGCCGCCGCCAAGAGCCTTACCGTAGCAGACTATGTCGGCCTTGATGCCAAAGTATTGCTGAGCGCCACCAAGGGCCAGTCTAAAACCAGTTATGACCTCATCAAAGATCAACAGCACGTCATGTTTGAGACAAAGAGCAGCTAGATCTTTGAGAAAGTCGCCCTGGGGGACGACCACTCCCATCGAGCCGCACACAGGCTCGACGATCACGGCGGCTATTTTGCCGGGATGCTCGTCAAATATTTTTGCAACCGAGTTGAGATCGTTGTATCGCGCTTGCAAAGCCGCCTGGGACATACCTTTAGGCACACCAGCCGAAGAGCTGTGCGTAGTCGAAGCCAGGGTCGCATCGCTATGTCCATGATATCCACCTTCGAACATCACGATCAGCTCGCGATTTGTGTAGCCTCGTGCCAGTCTGATCGCTGACATTACAGCCTCTGTACCAGAAGAGACAAAACGCATCATTTCTACTGCATTTTGAGGCACGATGCCGATGATGGCTCGCGCTAGCTCCAGCTCGGTCTGATGTGGAGCACCAAATACGGGGCCAGCCTCGAGGGCTTTAATGGCACGTGTTGTCACCTCAGGCGGTGCATGTCCGGCGATTGCCGGTCCCCAGGCACCTAAATAATCGATGTATTTGTTGCCATCGAGGTCCCAGAGATATGCACCTTCGCCGCGCTCAAAAAAGACAGCCTGGCCGCCTACTTCGCCAAAGGCGCGAAATGGGCTGTCCACCCCGCCAGGGATGACCTGCTCGATCAAAGCTCCGTGGGTGATCGACTTGGCGTAGCGGACGGCCTTTGCCTTTTCGTCTAGCAATTTATTTCCTCTTGAGTCATATGTATTTGGGCGGCACTAGAGCTCCAGGAGAGCTTCCATTTTGATCGGTCCCTTTTTGAGTCTTTGCATGTTGAGGACCAGCGAATTATCCGCGCCACCACTGGATGTGCCGGTGGCCTCGGGACCGCGGCTCAGCTTGACCGTTTCGGGACTCTTGTTTTTGACTCTGAGATTGACCTTGCTATGGGTGCCACGTACTTTGACGACCAGGCGGCCATTATCGCGTTCCTTGCCATCCATCTGGATCTCGGCGGTCGCAAACTCAAAGCCGATCGGATTGCTCCGCTTGCCTTGCGTGTTGACACACATCGTATGCACCCCGGCTGAAAGCGGCTGGGATAGCAATACCTTGAGTTGGACGGGAGAGGCTGCGATGACATTGGCTTCTTGAGCGCCACCATCGATGATGACCACATTGTTGGCTGCCACCCCATCAAAATTGTGACCGTCCAGGACCATGATCGTATTTTGACTGGTGAGTGGAGTCGCTCGATCCAGCCTGGGGGCTTCGCTGTCATCGGGCAGATTGAGTGGATGCAGGATGTCCACCGTCATTGGCATTTCACCTGCACGACTGGTGATCGAAATATTGAGCGACCGCCCTGGCAAGAGATCGTCAGGAATATTAAAGATCGCCTGTCCTTTTTCGTCGGTGATATAAGAAGCACCATTAAAGGACAATTCGACATTGCGCTCCCCTACCTTGTCTTCGCCAAGCAAGGCGACGGTGAGGCTGTGTCCCGCCAGAGCACGGTCGGGCATGCAGAGCTTGGCTTCCTGCCTGGCATCTGTCAAATAGCTGGACCTAGCTTGGATCCTTGGGCCTGCTTTTTCTTCGATTGTCTTTACGGCGACCTGCTTTTCTTGGGGCTTGGTTTCCTGCTTTTCTGTTTGCTTTGCTGCAGGTTCCTTGTCCTCGTCCTTGTCCGCTTCTTCCTTCTTGTCAGCGACAGCCAACTGCTTGCGTTCTTTTTCTTCGAGCGCTTTCTCTTCTTCTTCTGCTTGCTGCTTCATGCGTCTTTCGACCATGGCTTCGGCAAGACGTCTTTCACGTTCTTCGTTTCTTTCTCGTTCTTTTTCTTCGGCCAGTCTTTGATTTTGTTCTTCCAGAGCCTTAGCCGCTTTTTCTTCTTCAGCTTTTTTCTCTTCTGCCTCTTTCTGCGCCACCAGATCCATATAAGTGCGATAGCGCTGCGTCAAGAGAGGAGGCAGTGCCGGGATCTGACGTTTTTGGGCAGGCAGGATCAGGTTTATATCGTTATTGTTGTTGCCCTTCGCTTTCTTTAGAAACGTCCGGCCCTGAGACTTTTTTTCGGCGTCTTTTGCCTCCTCTTCTGCCTTTTTGATACAGCTCGATTCGACAGCTACGCTTTGCAATTTGCCCAGCCAAAATTTGACGTCGGTCTGGCTTTGTATATCAAAGCCTTTTTCTACTGGCGAACGTGCCTGCATGATAACGAGAAACTCGCCAATGGGGCTGCCGTCGGGTGCCTTGCGATCGCGGCAGTCGCCTGCCAGCGTGAGGGTGAGCAGACCACCGATACGCTTGGCCCAGACAGCAGACAGCGAGCCTTTAAATTCTGGTGAGACGACGATCTCGCCAGAGGACCAGGCTTCTGTAGTGATCGCCTTTTCTACCCGGTTTTCGTCTTGCGCATCGACGATCCGATTGGCCTCTAGCTTGCCATCTTTGAGAGCTTGTGCAAGCAAGTCGCGCCCGAGTCCGACGACAAATTTTTCATTGGCATCCTGGATCGAGGTGACTGCTTCGGAATCCAGCAAGGTGCGATTGAGGTCTTTCAAGACACTGATCAATGCTGCATCCGGTTCAAATGCTACTTTTTTGCTTTCTGCCTTTTCAACTGCTTCGGTTTTGCTTGTTTTATCAGCTTTATCGGCTTTGTCCGATTTTTCGTTCTTTTCGTTCTTGTCGGCCTTATTCTTTTTGTCTTTCTCAGGCTTGTCCGATTTTTCGGGTTTGCCACCAAAGAGGCCCTTTTTGGCCTTTTTGTCATCGGCATTCTTGGCTTCGGTCTTTTTATCTTCTTTAGTCGATGCCTCGGCCAGAGCCACACCGGACTGCGTCAACATCAGAGTACATGCCATAAAGCAAGCAAAACGACGAAAGATCATAATTCTCCTTTAAAGATATCTTCGTACACGCCAACGGTTTCCGATGGGGTCAGGCCCCAACCAATATAGTGGCCTTCCAGCCAGATCTCAAAATGGAGGTGCGGATATTTTGCTCTCCCAGGCAGATTTTGCCCGGTGCCCGAGACCCCGATATAACCGAGCAAATCATGCGTCTTTACGCTCTGACCTTTTTTGAGCTGCGGGTTTACGCGGTCGAGGTGAGCATAGATCGTGGACACTTCATCCGAATGCTTGAGCCAGACCTGGCAACCTCTAAACAGGTCTTCGTTGGCATCGGAGGTGCGGTGCTCGGCCTGACACTGACTCATCACACGTCCAAAGGTCGCTGCGGTCATGTCTTTAAAATCTCTATCCACGCGGGTGACAGTACCGCTCTTGGCGGCGATGGCCGGTGTGCCCATAGTGATCTTGGTCCTAGCACCATTGTCGAGAAAAAGATCGAGCCCTTCATGGACGCCAAACCTGTACAGTCTGCGCGCGCCGGGGTAGACGCCAGCATGCCTGGGGAGCCGCATACCGGCTACGGGGATGCGCATGCCGCTAAGGCGAGGATCGAGTATGCGGGGCTCCATTTTGGCCACAAAGGGTTTATCACTGTCTCTTTCTTCTGCTTCTTTTTTGCGAGTTAGAGACTTGCGAGACTCCATATCGAGCGGCACAAACTGCAATGTGGTGCCATTGATGATCCAAAGGCCGGCATTGCCTGCAAAGGCCAGGCCTCGCAGGTCTCCGTGTCCGTCAAAACAGACCGATTGAAAGGCCCCAGAAATTTTATCGATCAAAGTGAGGCGATTGTTTTGTCGTTCGACCAGGACGAGAGGTTGACCTGGTGCGCTGATCATGCGAGAAGGACGCAATTTGTTACCAGTGGTGCTGCCCCGCTTGAGGTAAAGAGGGGTCTGCTGCATGCGCATTGGCCCATTGGGACTGAGCCTGCTAAAGGCACCATACTGCCGCATGATATAAAAATCGTCACGACCGCTTTTGCTATCTGGTTGATATGAAATATTGATGGCCTGCGCGACGGATGTGTCGTGCGGCTTGAGACGCCAGGGCATGACCTCAGGAAAAGACATGCTCAACTTGCTTGGTTGCGCTATCCCTCGAGCTCTCTCTACTAATGGCATCTTCCAGATCTGGTTGCGTTCTGGATCCAATAAGCAAAGGACTTCGCGAGCATGCATTGCCCTGGTTGTAGCTGCTTGGGCTGGCAATATGCAGAGGTCGATGTATTGTGGATCGGGAGACCCCTGACTGGGTGGATTGGCTCTCAAGACACCCCAGGACTGATTGGACAGGCCAAACTCAAATAGATCGCCGGATTTGTCCAAGATGATGATGGAGTCGCGCAGCTTGCTGTAGGCAAAATTGGCAAATTCGTGAGGCGGGATGTCCAGAGCCGCTTGCTTTTGCAACTGTCCCTTGTCTTTAATGTCTCCTTTGTAGGGAGGGACAGGATATTTTTTGAAGACACAATTGCTCGCTGATTGCGGATCATCCCAGCTATCGACAGTCTGAGCGCTGATATAGAGGCAATCAGGAGCGAGTAGGATGATGTGCTTATTTTGATAGAGCACGTTCATCGGTCTGGGTTTGAGAGGAGCTCCATTTTCGTCCACCAGGGCCATTTGATATGGGGTGATGGTGATTGGCAGCGTTTCTGTCGCCTGAGCTGCATGAGCTGCCTCAGCAGCAGAGGAGATGGTATCAGTGGTTGAGGGGGCTCCCGGTGTCTCGGATACGACTGATGGTTTATATACGGTCTTTACTGTCTGATTGGCGCAGGCGGCAAGGCATGCGGCCGCTATCATGAGCGAGATCGCGACTTTGACGGAGCCGTGTGCTTGCATGTTTATCGGCCTGCAGTCTTGGGCTTTTTGATCAATTGAAAGGCCGAGATTTTGTAGTCGTTGCCGACTTTTTCGATCGTGTAATTGACGTCATAGGCTTCGTTCTTTTCTTCGATGACTCGATTGGTGCCGTCTTCGATCTGCTTGTTGAGCTCTTTGACCTGAGCGTTGACTGAGTAGATCTTGGGATTTTGCCCGGTCACTGTGTACTTATCTACGCGAGCAGTCTGATTGCTGATCTCGTAATGCTGCTTGTTGTCGGTCAGCCATTTGATATTGATCGTCTGAGCGGCCAGGGCCTTGCCGGAGAGTATGCTCGCCAATCCAGCCGGATTTTTTGTCTTGACTGCTTCTTTTTTGACTCTCTGCCAGGATTTTATTACCTCGCAGAGTTCGTTTTTGAGAGCATCGGTGCTGGTATCGACTTTGGTGTCAGGTTCGTTTTTGGGTTTTGTCTCCGGTTTGTTCTCGGGCTTGCTTTCTGTCTTGTTGTTGTTAGTCTGGCTTGTCTTGATCGCCTTGGGAGTCTGGTTACTTGCTTGCTTTTGTGGAGGCGGTGTCATGTCCTCGGTGCGCAAGTTGCCTGCCTTGCTGGCCGGGATAGTGGTGGTGGCCGTCGCGACTATCTGTCCGTGCTGAGTTGCGCTGGAGGTCTGGCCAAGACTTGCAAGCAGGCTGTCCTCGAGACGATCGGGGCCATCATTTTTGGCTGAGATCTTGACCAGGGTATCCTGGTTTGGCTCGCCTTCGCGGCCAATAGTGATAAAGGAAAACGACATGCCACCATATGCGGTGTTGAGCGGTTCGAGCGCTCCTCCTTGTTTGGCCAGGACTTTATCCTTGTTTTTGTCTAAAAAAGTGTTGACGTCGGAGATCTTGGGATTTTTCATGCCCAGGGCTTCGAGGGTAAAATCGAGTGACAGTTGCAGATTGAGCAAGCCTTGATTGGTCTTTTCGAGGCGAGACAATAACAGCTCCACTGATTTGATCTCATCGCCTTCGGCTTTTATCCTGACTTTATTTTCGTGCTCGTCCTGATAATCATTGGCATGATCGGTCGGTTTGAAAGGTCCTACTCCAGGCCAGACCGAGGTCTTGAAAACGGCGCTTTGCTGGAAGGATGCCAAGGAACCCAAAGAGGCTTTGAGCTCGGGTGCAAATTTATTATCAGCTGGTTTGCTTTCTTCGAGAGCTTCGGCGGGGGCATTGCCAGTGATCGACTGAGTTTGCGCTTGACTGGGTGACTGCGTGCCTGACTTGGCCTGGTCGTTCCATACAGAATCCATCGAGTCTTCGCCTTCTTGAGCAAAAGAGGGCGAGCAAGAAATCAAAAGGGATATAGCCACTAAGCGTGAGGCGGCTTTAACAATTGAAGACATCTAAAACTCCAGACAGACCAATAGACCCGCTAAGGCTGTCTTATTTTATCGTATTTATTTGCCCATTACTTTGATGCCTGCCTTGCGGAGCATTTTGATCGTTTTAGGCACTGGTAGACCGATGAACAAGGCAGGCTCCTATGCCGTGCATGGGATCGGATCATTTATGGTGGCCAAGATCGATGG
>Ga0233436_1003402_pt1 | contig 10417 bp, 11 predicted proteins | sample SI_122_August201_2_FD_182723 | JGI IMG/M metagenome (GOLD analysis project Ga0233436, IMG submission 182723) | Seawater microbial communities from Saanich Inlet, British Columbia, Canada - SI_122_August2016_150_MG | ecosystem: Environmental > Aquatic > Marine > Inlet | place: Canada: British... | reverse complement strand
TATATGAAGGAAGAGAAGCACAAACAAAAGTTACAGGAGATTCATTGGATAAGCTATTTGATGAATATTTTGGTGACAAACCAGATGAAGAAAAGCAGGCTATAAAAAAGAAATATGGAACTGAAAAGGCAGTCCTTGAAGCACCTCAACGAATAAGATGGATTTGTATTGATATTCTCAAGCACTATCGTGAACACATTCAGCCCAATGGATTCAAGGCAATGATTGTTACATCCAGTCGTCATGCTGCAACCGTCTATAAGCAGATGCTTGATGAACTAGATGCACCTGAGTCCAGAGTCATTATTTCAGGAGATCATAACGACCCAGAATATCTGAAAAAATATACAGATGCAACAAAGCAGAAGGAATATATCAGGGGATTTACTAAATCTCTTAAAGAGTCACCAATATCCATTCTGATAGTAAAGGACATGTTGCTAACAGGTTTTGATGCTCCGGTTTGCCAAGTCATGTATTTAGACAGAAAGATAACAGATCACAATCTATTACAGGCAATTGCAAGAGTCAACAGAACACATGAGGGCAAACAATGCGGTTTCATCGTTGATTATTATGGACTATCTGATTACCTGACAGAAGCATTGGAAATGTTCACTAGCGCAGATGTGAAGGGTGCATTAAAGAACCTTAAAGAAGAACTTCCTAAACTGCAGGCATGCCATACCAGAGCAATGAAACATTTCAAGAATGTTGATAGAGATGATATTGATGTCTGTGTTCTCGTTCTAAAGGATGAAGATGTGAGGCAACAGTTTGAGATTGACTTCAGGAAATTTGCTAAACAAATGGACATCATCTTCCCAGATACTGTCGCTACGCCTTATATTCCTGACCTTATGTTCCTCGGCAAGATCAACCAGTCTGCAAAGAATATGTATCGTGACCCTCAGTTGGATATATCCGGAGTTGGTGAAAAGGTTCGTAAACTAATAAACGATCATATATATGCAACCGGAGTAGACCCAAAAATCCCTCCTATTGATTTGCTGGCAACTAATTTCAAAGAACATGTATCAGCCGTTAAATCCAGTAAGGCAAAGGCAAGTGAAATAGAACATGCAATCAAGAGCCATATAACAATTAACCTTGAAAATGACCCTGCTTATTATAAGAAGCTTAGTGAGAAACTAGAGAGCATCATAAATAGCCATGGAGAGCATTGGGATGAATTAGTCCAGCAGCTATTTGATTTCAGAGAAAATATAGAAAATGATCGCCAGAAGAATGCTGCTGATTTGGGCTTAACGGTAACAGAATCAGCCTTCTACAATATCCTTGTATCTGAACTGGAAAGAATAGCAGGCAATGACGAAATTGATGAAAGCGTGCATAAGGAGGTTCTGCAGGTAACTACCAGACTTGTTGAAATGATTGACGAAGCATCTCAAATTGTAGACTTCTTTGACAAGCATGACGAGGTCAAAAAGGTGCAGTTAGGTATCAAGAGGGAACTGATGGACTGTAGCTTTGATGATAGCAAGTTAAGGGCTGCCGTTATCAATGCGTTCATGGATTTGGCAAGAGTCAAATTCAGCCAATAAGCTTATGAATGATTTAGGATTTGAATATAAGGTTATAAGAACTAACAGGAGAAAGACTGCATCAATTTCAGTTAAAGATGAAGTTGTGTCTATTTTAGTGCCAGAGAACATTCCTGATGAAAAAGTACAGGCGATTCTCTCCAAGAAAAGCAGATGGATAAAAGATAAATTAAACTATTACCAAGGAACTCGAAGTTCATCAAAAGGCAAAGATTATGTAAGCGGTGAAGGGTTCCCTTATCTTGGTAGAAATTATAGACTGAAAATACTATCTGGAAAATTAAGTGGGGTTTGGTTTAAGGACGGAAGATTAGTTGTTCAGATACCAAAGAACTTTACTCAGAGCCGGAGAGTGAAAATAATAAAAGAGTTCCTGGAAGAGTGGTATCAAGAACGGGCATTATTCAAATTAAAAGAGAAAGCCAGACGGTTATCAAGGAAGGTTGGCGTTGCACCTAAAGCGATAGGAATCAAATCTTATAAAGGGAGATGGGCAGGTTGCTCAAAAAGCCATGAAGTTTTCTTCAACTGGAACATTATTATGGCTCCCAATCGAGTTGTTGACTATGTTGTGATTCACGAACTAGTTCATTTAATCCATCACGACCACAGTAAGGAATATTGGAAAAAGTTGAAAGCCGTATTCCCTGATTATCTGGAGTGCAAAGAATGGTTGAAGGTTAATGGGAGACGATTACATGTTTGATCTACAAGCTTGAAGTATTCCTTTTAGAAAGCACACTTCGCAAACTCTTTTAAATATCTGACCATCACATCATAATTTTGTTTTCCTGTGAATCCTGATATTAAACCTCACAGATAGCAAGAACCTTAATACCACGCTTCTTTATTCTGTAAACTTCCTAAAAATCACCATAAAAACGTTCATTAAATATTATTTCAACCATTGACACTGTATAGCCATGTGTTGTACAATGTAAGTATGAAAAGAGATGATGGAAAAACAAATGAAAATCAGATTGTTGCAAGAGTGACCGAGGCTGAAAAAAAGAAGCTTATTGCACTTGCCAAGTCTAAGGGTTGTGATGGATGGACAGGATTTGTCAGATTGTTAGCTTATGCTAAAGAGGTAACTATTAAAATATAAATTTTTTGTCTATATTGTATAGCAAATAGTTGTACGAAGGCTAAAGGGAGGTGATTAAGAAATGGGAAAAAGAGTAGCTATTTATGTAAGGGTATCTACAAAAGATCAAAGTGTTGATATGCAGTTGAATGATATTGAGGGATACTCTAAAGAACGAGGGCTTAATATTTTCAATATCTACAAAGATAGTGGAGTTTCTGGCACAAAGGAAACGAGGCCAGCACTTGGTGAACTAATGAACGATGCAAAGAAAAGAAAGTTTGATATGGTTCTTGTCTGGAGATTTGATAGGTTTGCCAGATCAACAAAACACCTTGTAACAGCATTACACGAATTCAGGCACCTTGGAATAGATTTTATTAGCTTTCAAGAAAACATTGATACTTCTAGTCCTCTAGGAGAGGCCATATTCACGATTATATCAGCCATGAGCAAGCTGGAGAGGGATATCATAGCAGAACGTGTCAAAGGTGGCTTGCGCAAGGCTAAAGCGAATGGTAAGAAGCTTGGTAGGCCAAAGAATATAGTTGATACTGAGAAGGTAATCGAGTATAGAAAACAGAATAAATCAATAAGACAGATCGCCAGTGAACTCGGTCTATCCAGGGGATCAGTTGAAAGGACTTTGAGAATGTGTGTTTAAACTTTATAGTCAAACGTAATTAGGAAAAACTGCGATGTATAATGCACCTCCAAGCGAAATAGTTAATTACATAGATGCAAGACTTCCAGAAGTGAAGGAACAACAGGAAGGTTCAGGACGTAGCCCTCTAATACAGAAAGACCGTTATCCAACTGTTGTAACTGTACTTTCAATGGTAGATGCTATCCCAGAGCACCTTGTTACACTTAGAGGCTCTGCCAATTTAGAATACCTTGAGGCTGTTGCTGCAATTCGGCTTGCGGTCAAGTTGTGGGATACTGGTTTACGCCAATCTATAGTTGACGACGCGCGTAATGGAAATAAAAACCCTTTTACAATTCTTAGAAAACACCTTGGAGCGTTCAATGATGAAGGCGCAGAACCCTCGACAAGCGAACTCCTTTTCATTCAGGATGCTAAGTTTCGTGAATTGTTACGTCTCGATCTCAGCACCGTTAATCAATCTATTGATAACCGTGAGTGGAAGGCTGCAACCGTACTTGGTGGATCGGTGATTGAGGCATTTCTTCTCAACGCACTTCGTGAGCATAAAAAGAATGATCCTTCTCAATTCCAAAGTACAATTTCAAGATTTAAATCGTTAAATAGATCATTTAGTAAACTTTCAGGGAACCCCAACAAATGGATGCTTCATGAGCTTACAGAAATTGCATTGGAGTTCTCTGTAATCGAAGACAACACCGCAGCACAGTGTAGAATTGCAAGGGGTTTTAGAAACTTAATACATCCAGGTAAGGCAGCACGTCTTGCTCTGGAATGTGACAGGGGTACAGCTTTCTCCGTACTTGCTGCTATTGAACATGTTATAAGAGACTTGGCATAATATAGAAGTGTCTCAAAAACCTTAAAGATTTGGTTGTCATAAATAGTGTGTTTTCAATATGCCAAATCTACATTATTAGCTGTCTCAAAATCAGATGTTTTTGGGACACTTTAAGTTTAATAAAACTTTAGGGCTAGTGTTGCTCTCGAAAATTGGTAATCCCTACAAGTTATCCTAATCACCTGCCCAATTCTGACTTGTCCAACCTTCATTCTTCCGTATTGTTTACTCCACCTGTAATAGGTCTGTTTGTAATTCCCAACTTTCTACATATTTGTCCCGTATCATTCCCTTTGGATAATTCTACTTCCGCAACTCGAAGCTTGTGGCTTATATCACTCTGTACTAACATTGCAACAGGATCAGTTTTTTGGGGAGCCGTTCAATAATGGAGTGTCAACCAAGTCAATATTTATGCATATTTGCGAGGGACATATTTTTTTACCTTAATTTCATTTAATCTGAGTTGACAAAAGTTTTGGTCTTGGTAACTTAAGGACATCTTACATTTAAATATATGTTTAACACATAGAAACTCTTTAGGAGGGTAGTAAATGATAGTAAAGCAAAATGTGAATATATTCCTGCCAATAGAAATGTATAAGTCTATCAAGAGGCTAGGGCAGGATCTGGATGTACCCTATGTTCAATTGATTAGAGAAGGGATTAGTTTCGTGTTAGAAAAATATCAGGGAGGGACAATAAAAAAGGCATAAAAGAGTTGGAGCTCTTTTATGCCTTGAGTACCACTTAAAAAAGGAAATAGACACGCTAATGAATAATACCTCTTACTGTGGTGGTATATCTGCATTTTACAGTTCTACCGCTACATATCAACAGGATTATTCCAGTTATTTCTTCAACTAAGGCCAAGGTACGTTTACAGGGCATTACTAATAAAAGCAAAACGGTATTAAGGAGGGAAGGAGGAGTCATAAGCATTGGCCATATAATCTTGAGTGAAAGTATATAGTGGACTGGAGGTTTCTGGACAGTAGTTGAGATACCTTTTTATATTTTAAAATATTAGAATGGAGGATTGAAAATGATACAAGGAATAAAAAGTAATATCCCAGAAGAACTGAATGGAAAAAATAATGATGAAGGCTTGATGGATATGGATCAAGCAGCAGAATATCTGAATATCAAAAAAAGTTCGTTATATCAACGTTGCATGCGGAAGCAGATAACCGTAGTTAAAATCGGAAGATTGAATAAATTCAGAAAGTTCGATTTGGACGACTTTATTGAACAAAATGTGGTTGATGCAGAAAATTAATGGTAAATTCACACCAAAATAATAACAACCATATACGGCTGTATCCAACGCCAGCCGTGAGATATAAACTGCTAACACGCCAGGACTTGCGACAATATATATATTTCCTTACATGTATTTCCATTATAATACATACTATTCTTTTAGAGATATTTTATCGTACTATAAATATTAACTCATTATAAATTATACGTAATACTTCGTTTATTTTTAGGTTTTTGAGAGGGGTATAAAATGGGAGCAAGGTATAGGAAACATTTTTCATTATGTAAGGATATTAAATGCAATGGTAGGCAAGGAAAACATTGTCCACCTGAAAGGCCACGCAGATTGAGCGGTGAGTATAAAAAGTGTGGTGCGTGGGTTGTTGAGCTCTTTGATGAATCAAAAAGATGGAAAACAGTAGCATTTCGAGATGTAAGGAATAAAAGAGATGCTGAGAGGCGTTTGGCTTTACTCATTGGTGATAGGGAAAGAGGTTTGCTGAAGTTGCCAAATAAAAAAAATGTACCAACTTTGGCAGAGTATTGTGTACAGTTTTTAGAGGATGCCAAAAGCGGGAGAGAGAATACATATTTAGGCAAAAAAAGGGTTGTCAAAACATTGACAAAATATTTAGGAAGCTATAAGTTAGATAGAATAACTTCGTTTATTATAGAAAAGTTTCGTAATGATCGGACAAAAATTGACTCTGTAAAAAATATTACCATTAATACAGACATAGACATTCTGCGTAGCATTCTAAATCGTAGCGTTGATGAGGGAGTTTTAGAAATTAATCCCTGTGGCAAGGTAAAAAAGTTAAGAGTAAGTCAAGAGCGAGATAGGATTTTAACTGGTGAAGAAATAGGGCATATTCAAGACCGTACGAAAGGAACAAACGAGGGGTTAATGATTTTAGTAGCACTTTTCGGAGGATTAAGACTTGGAGAAGTTTTGAGCCTAAAATGGAGTGATGTTAATTTTGATAGAGAAGAATTAACATTTGTTCAGAGCAAGACAGGAAAACGGTTAACAAATCCAATAGGTGGTTATCTTTTAAGAGAGTTGGAAGAATATAAAGAGAAAAGTAAAAACGAGCGGTTATTTGACAATGGAGAGGTTAATCAGAAATTAGTCATAAAATATAGTAGCCGTTTTTCTAGATTGTTTAAGACTCTAGGCATTGAGCGTTTCACTTTCCACAATTTAAGACATTGCTTTGCCTCTTTCCTCAGTGATTGTGGTGCAGACGCTTTTACCACTCAAGCATTTCTTGGGCACGCAAGTTTATCTCAGACTGCACACTACACCCACAAACGAATGTCGGCAAAACATGAAACAATTAAAGGAATGGAAGAATACATTATGGGTATGACTGAAGAAGGTAAAATAACGGATATTAATAGTATTTGTGGTACGACATAACTACGACATAAACGTTATATCTATGGCAGTGGAGATAATAACCAATTGGTATTACAAGACTTATACTGTTAAATATTACGAAGTAAAATTTACACAACTTGTTTTACATTTTCTACAAAAAAATATATAATGTTTTCTTTAAGTTTGATTTATTTCTTAGAAATTGGAGGGAGCGTTTTAAACTATGAAACCTGATTTTACATTAGACTGTTACGGTTTACTTTGTCCAATGCCTGTATTTAAAGCATCTCAAAAAATAAAAGAGTTGGAGACCGGACAAGTACTGGAAATTATTTCAACTGATGACGGAATAAAGAGCGACATTAAAGCGTGGTGTGAAAAAACAGGAAATGAACTGCTGAAAATAGATGAAGACGATGGAGAGATTCATACTTTCGTCCGTAAACTCACGTCTGATGACTAGTACTAATATGTACTTTGTCATAAAACAAAGTACATATTAGCCTATAATCACTATTTATCAAGGCTGCCCAAAGGTAGACAATTACTTCCTGCTTACTTTGGCACCTTTTCCCAGTCTGCAAGAAAACTTTTCAGTCCTATATCTGTCAATGGATGTTGTACTATTTTGTTAAAGACATCAAATGGTATTGTCGCAATATCTGCGCCCATGAGAGCTGAGTCTCTAACATGTAAAGGTGTTCTAATACTGGCGACAATTATTTCCGTATCAAAGTCGTAATTATCATAAATAGTACGAATCTCATCAACGACTTCCATTCCCGTGTGTCCTTTATCATCAAGTCTGCCAACAAACGGGCTAATATAAGCGGCGCCGACCTTTGCGGCAAGAAGAGCCTGATTTGAAGAGAAACAGAGTGTTACGTTCACCTTAATTCCTTCTGAACTAAGAACCTTTACTGCCTTAAGGCCATCTTTAATAAGGGGAACCTTTACGACAACGTTATCCGCTATTTTTGCCAGGTCACGTCCTTCTGTAATTATGCCATCAGTATCAGTACTGACTACTTCGGCACTTACCGGACGTCCTTCTACTATATTACATATTTCCTTAATGGTTTCCTTAAAAGGTCGTCCGGTTTTTGATATCAGAGTCGGGTTGGTTGTAACACCATCCAGAATACCGAGACTCTCTGCCTCTTTTATTTCATTTACATCTGCTGTATCTATAAAAAATTTCATTCTATCTCCTTCCAAAAAAAAATTATTTAATCTTGCTTTCAATTCCCGCAGTAACAAGATATACATTGTCTGCTTCTCTGGCAATAATCTGGTTAGCGTAGCCTGCGATATCACGAAATCGTCTCGATAGCGCATTATCCGGCACAACTCCGCAACCAACTTCATTGGTTACGATTATAACATGAAAAGGTGCACTCTTACAAACACTACACAATTTGCTTATTGCATCGATTATGTGCTCATCGCCTTCTTCTTTATGGCTGCCAAGAAGCATATTTGTAACATAAATGGTAATACAATCGATTAATACCACATCAAGGTTTCCATTAAGATTTGAAACCGCCTTCTCCAGTTCTAAAGGAGCTTCTACTGTCTTCCACTCTGCTGGCCTGTTCTCCCGGTGTTTTTGTATTCGCTCCAGCATCTCACCGTCATCGAACTGTGAAGATTGTCCAGAATCTGCAGTTGCAATATAACCAACGTGCTTGTGCTTTTTCGCAAGCTCTGTCGCAAACGCAGACTTACCGCTTCTTGTACCACCGATTATGAGTGTTAGTTCTGACATTGAATCACTAAAAAGGAGAGTAATACGGTCAATTCACTTACTTCGTTTAAAGCACCCAGGGTGTCTCCTGTCATTCCACCAATTTTCTTTTTCATGTATGAAACGAAAAGAATAACAGTAATGAGCACTATAAGGAATATAAAAATCCCTTTAATTCCACAAAACAAAAATATAAGTATTCCAGGTATGAATGCAGAAAATAGAGCATGTCTAATTTTGACGTTTTCAATAATTATTTTTCCTGTGCCTCCTTCGTCTCGTGCATAGCTTGATAGCGCTGCGCCCAGTATTTGAGACCAACGGCCAATGGCACACATAAAGAGAAGTACTTTACCCTTCTCGCAGGCGTAGAGATATAAAGGGTTCAAATCACTGATTGTCTTGTGGTCTGAGATAAATGATAATCCGGCTACCGCTTCCGGATCAATGGAAACCAGGCACGCATATTTAAGACCAACAGTACAGATAAGACACAATGCGCCATAACTTCCTATCTGGCTGTCCCGCATTATGTCGAGTCTTTTCTCCCTGGTGTTTCCCCCAAATATACCGTCGCAGGTATCTGCAAACCCATCAAGGTGAAACCCTCCTGTTATAACAATGTAGATTATCAGTATTATTGCATCGGCAACCAGATGTGGAAAGAATCGAGTTGCAGGGATATAAACAAATGTCAGCATAAACCCTATTAACAGGCCAATTATTGGAAACCAGAACACTGCATTTCCCATCTTTGGTTGTATTACGCACCACCTCTTACCTGTAGGAATGACTGTCAGGAAATTGATTACCCAGAGAAAACTTTTCATAATTTATTTAATGACTTTTCCTTCCATATTCCACGGAATATCGATTCCCATGCGATCCAGAACCGTTGGCGCTACATCCATTATCTGCAGACCATTTCTCTTTTCAGAATGATATCCGTTATCACCACTCATTACAAATATTCCATGTTGAGAGTGGTTTGCGTCATCCGCGCCTGTGTCGTTTTCATTCGCCCACAGGGTATTGTGCCCTACACTACCAATAGATCTCCAGGCCAGATCTCCATAATAGACAATCAAATCGGGTGGTATGTTTCTGCATTCCGTGTAAATGTTCTCCGGTTTAAAGACCCTGGTATTTATTTTTCTGCCTGTCTCGTCTCTCTGATCTTCAAGGGCTGTTATTAATTCATTCCTGAAAAATTCATAATTCTGTCTTGGGATTATTCCTCTCGGTTCACGATTTTTTACATTAAAGAATAAACGTCCGTAGTATCCACCCTCACCCCACACCGTGGTTTTGTCCCAGTCGATCATGTGTTTGCTGATTTGCGTAACTTCATCAGGATAATGTGTCAGTTTGAGATATCCATTATTGATCAGCCACTCGTTTATGCAGATTCCACCTTCCATCATCATGGCTCCGTGGTCTGATACGATCAAGGTAATGGTGTCATCGTCCAACAGTGCGAGAGTGCGGCCAATTTCATCATCTATATATTTGTAGTAGTCAAATATCACATTTTCATATTTATTGCCCGGCAAGTATCCCGGATGTCTTTCATCAAAGAACCTCCAGAAGGCGTGTTGTATTCTGTCTGTTCCCATCTCCACCATCATTAAGAAATCCCAATCTTCATTTTGTATGAAGTGCCTGGTAAGTTTAAACCTCTTTTTTGTCATTTCATAGATTGTATGTAAAACCTGCTCTTTTTCCACTCCTCTGAAATCTTTTACATCCAGTATATAACCGTCTGAAACCCTTTCCACCTCATGCTTTAATTCGTCAGGCCAGGTATACTGATGATTTTTGTCCGGAGTAAGGAAGCAGCTGATCATTAATCCATTGTGAACC
>Ga0233436_1003394_pt1 | contig 10429 bp, 9 predicted proteins | sample SI_122_August201_2_FD_182723 | JGI IMG/M metagenome (GOLD analysis project Ga0233436, IMG submission 182723) | Seawater microbial communities from Saanich Inlet, British Columbia, Canada - SI_122_August2016_150_MG | ecosystem: Environmental > Aquatic > Marine > Inlet | place: Canada: British... | reverse complement strand
GGGCGACCCGAACACGGGCACGATCTCGTTCGAGGTCTTGGGCACCGTCACTTTCACCTGATTTGACCCACTCGAGCAACGGACGCACCATGAACACCGACCACGAGACGCACGACAAGCCCCCGACCGCAAAGCTCGGGGACCTGTCTGTCCCACTCGTTCAGCCTTCCTCGCTGGCCAGCCGCTACGACGTGCTTGCAGCGGCAGCTACGAACCTCCCCCGGGCGGCGTGCGCTGCGCTGGCCCTGGCGTGGAAGGGCCCCAACCGGCCGAAGGCGCGCAAGTCTCACGACGTGCTCGACTACGGCGGACGGGTGATGGACGAGCTCGGGGAGCGTGGGTACCACCCGCTCCAGATCATGGGCGCGGCTCTCGCGGCGTACCACGTCACCACGGACGGCCTCATCACGGCCGCCGAGGTGGACGAGGCGGAGGGAAACTCCGAGGCCCCGGGCGACTCGACTTCGTAACCATGGAGATCGAGCGCGCTTGGGGCCACGATGACGGGTGGTTCGCCACCCTCACCCGGGAGAGACAACTACGACTGCTCGCCTGGTACCGGGTACTTAACGACCCGCAGGGCAAGCGCCTCGCGGCGAAGAAGGCGAAGGGCAAGAAGTTCTGGGGGGCCTGATGGCAACGGCAACGGTCAAGATCGATGACAAGGCGCTGCTCAAGATGATCGAGCGGACGACTGGGAAGTCGAGCGTTGCCCGGGTCGCAAAGACGCTGAAGGCGGCGGCCGAGGAGCTGGGCGACCATGCCCGCGGCGATTTCCCGGTGTCCCGATGGAACGACGGCCGGGTCAAGAACAAGGACCACGCTCGCGACACCATCACGGTGGTGTCGCGGCTTACGCCGACCACGATTGTGTACCGTGTGGTGAGCGATTCGCCCTACATCTACTACATCAAGTCGTACCAGATCGAAGAGAGCTTGGCGGAGCAGGAGGACCGCTTCACCCGGCGCCCGGGAGAGAGCGACGCGGACTATGAGTCCCGCAAGACGGTGGGCCGGAAGCGTAGCGCATGGAATACGTTGGTCGCGCGCCCGGGCAAGAAGATGAGCAAGCAGATCGCCGAGGACCTCGCCGAAGACCTCCTCAAACTGTCGCAGGGTAGGTAGACCATGGCCGCACGCGAAACCGTATCCCTGAGTCTGAAAGCGGACATCTCCGACCTGAAGCGCGAACTCGGGAGCATTCCCGGGATCACGAAGAAGCAAGCCTCGAAGATGGCCCGGGAGTTGCAGACCCAGTACAACAAGGCCGAGAGGGCCGCCAAGAAGGCCGCCAAGTCGACGAAGGCATCATGGGCCGACGCAGGCCGTGGGGCCGCTCAGGTGGGCGCTGCGGTCGCTGGAGCAGCCGTTGCGGTGGTGGCCTTCGGTCAGCACATGGCGGACCTCAACAACCAGCTCACGGACACGGCGACGGTGTCCACGCTGGCGGTGGAGCAGATCGCGGGCATCAAGCTGGCCGCGGAGGGATCCGGGGTCGCATTCGCGTCGGTCGAGAAGGGGCTTCGTGCGCTCCCCAAGGTGATGAACGACGCGGCGAACGGCACGGGGGCGGCTGCTGGCGCATTCGATGACCTCGGGATTAGCGTCCGCGACGCATCGACCGGCGGGCTTCGGGACGCCTCCGAGGTGCTCCCCGAGATTTTCGAGGCGTTGAACGGGCTCCCCGACCAGGCGAGCAAGTCGGCCGCGGCAATGGACATCTTCGGCGCGAAGGCCGGCGGCGCTCTGGTGCAGTCGGGCGCGATCGAGAATCTCGATACGTTCGTCGGGCTCGCGTCCGAGTTCGGCATCAGCACCGGCCCGAAGGCAGCGAAGGCGGCGGCTGACTTCCAACGGCAGATGGCGTCGCTGAAGCTGGTCACAGAGGGGTCGGCGGCGAGAATCAGCGAGATGATCGGCGGGATGGAAGGGCTGTCTACCGGGCTGGTCGTGGCCGCTCAGGGCATCATCTTCACCACCAAGTTGGTGCCGTTCTTCGCCGACAACTTCGCCGCGGCGGTGTTTCCGATCACCACAGTAATCACGCTGGTGGGCGGGCTGGCGGAGGCGCTGTACGATCTGTCACAGGGTGATTTCAGCGGAGCCGCTCGCTCCGTGGCGGAGGGCGTCTCTGACGCCGCATCGGTAGCGGCTGATAGCATCGTGGCGCTTGTGATGACCCCGACCCGAGCGGTCGACGCATGGGACGAGGCGGTAGCCGCGACCGAGCGGTACACGGCCGCGGTTGTCAACATCTCCGCTCCGAACCCGGAGGGTCCAGACGTCCCGACCCCAGACGACGGATCGGGCAATGGGGTCAAGCGGGACACGGGCGGGTCGACCACGGAGATCGACGCACGCGCCACCGCGTTTGCCCGGCTCCAGGACCAGCAGAAGAAGGCGAGCGAGGCGCGGCTGTCCGAGTCGGCCAAGATCCAACTTGCGTTTGAGCGCGAGATCGACACGATCGCCGAAGCCATGGCCGCGGGTGTCGACTACGAGGAGACGCAGGCCGCGATCAACATCGCGCAGACCGAGCGTCTGATCCTGATGGCGGGACTAAAGGGCCGGCTCCACGACGAGGAGATGGCCCGCATGGACGCCGAAGCCGAGAAGGCGCGGCAGTCTACGATCGCCATCGTCGGCGCCACAGGTGACGCGGTCGGGGCGTTGGCCAACCTCGCAGGTGCCGCAGGTACAGCAATGGCGCAGGCTGGCACGAAGGGCGCAAAGAAGAACGCCGCGATCATGTTCGGCGTATCTAAGGCGCTGGCCCTCTCGATGATCCCCCTACGGCTCGCCGAGGGTCTGATGACCGCCGCGGCACAGCCTTATCCCCTCAATGGGATCATGGCCGCCACAGTCATCGCGACCGCCGGAGCTCAGGGCATCGCGGTCGCCAGCGCGAAGCCTCCCACCTTCGACCGGGGCGGCATCATCAACGCCGGCACGGGCGACCAGATGATGACGGCCACCCTCCCCGGCGAGTCGATCCTCTCGCGGGAGGCAACGTCTCGACTCGGCGCCGACGGGGTCAACGACCTGAACCGCGGCCGAAGCGCACAGGGCCCAACCGTCGTGCAGATGGTGTACCGCCATCGCATCTTCGACGAGTTCATCACGGACAACATGAGCGCCCCCACCCCTCTCGGGCAGGCCGTCCGGGGTGATAGGGTGGCCGGGCGTAGGAGCTGAATCATGGGTGACTCGAGCCGCGACACACTGCGGGGCCTGCTGATCGGTGACCCTCGTTTGCGCGATGAGTCCGCGGTCTGGACCGCTCAGTCCACCGGGTTAACGCAGGAGGGCCGCACCCTCGGACGCCCGTACACGACGGACACCACCTCGTGGCGCATCGAGGCCCGCGGCGACAGCACGGAGGACTTGAACGTCGAGTGCATCCGCGGAGGCATCCCGGGGTCGGGTCTTGGGGTGGCGTGGAAGCAGTCGAGCGAGGCGTCTACGGCGTACCGTGGGCAGGACGCTCCCGTCGCAATCCGTCAGACGGAGATGCTGGCGCTCGGCGTCGGCGGTGGGTCCTACGAGTCGCACGCCTACCCCGACACGCTGGCGATGCAGGACGGGACCATCGTTGTCGTAAACGAGTTCACGAACAGCACGCTTGGGGTCACGGGTCAGCGCCGCGTGGTGGTCCGCACCATCGACAGCGGCACAGGCACCGTCACGGGCCCGACCACCATCGTCACGCACGTCTACAGCAACCACCGCCCGCTGCCGTTCGTCTACTCCGTGCCTCGCGAGGATGGCGGCGACCGGCTGATGGTGGGGCTGTGGATCGAGGACAGCGCGACGGGCGGGCCTGACGCGGCGAACCTCGACATCTACTACAGCGACGACACCGGGGCGACGTGGAGCGTCTACGCCCGCTCCGTGCTGCGGGGGACGACGACGATCGACCCGCTGACCACACAGCGCGACGGAATCAACATCGAGGGCACCCAGGGCGCGGGGTCCGTCGGTTGGGACCTGTACCGATGCCGAGCGGCATACGCGAATGGTCAAGTGCTGCTGATGATGCACCTGCGGCACCATGACACGAACTATCGGCGGGGCGCTGACTTCCTCTCCCAGTGGCAGTCACCGGACCTCGGCGCGTCGTTCACCCTCGTAGACGAGGCGACCAGCAAGACCGCGACGGAGGACGTGGGCTATCGCGGCGGTGTCCCCACGGTGCGCGCTCGGGACGGCCTGTTCCACGTCGCCTATGTGGCGGTCTCAGACTACACCTATGCGAGCACCGGGATCGGGACACCAACTGTCGGGATCCAGATCGACCGCCTTGGGTCGACTGCCCAGCGGTTTACGGAGGTCTCGAGCGGGGACAGCGCGAACCCGACATTGTCGGACGGCGGCGCGGTGTCCCAGGTCGGCGCGACGGTGCTCTACGAGCTGGACAACCCGGATTGCGCGCTGGCGCTGATCCCATCGGGCACCCTCGCGCTCTACTGGCGGCGTCCGGACGACGGGACGAGTGGGCAGGAGATCCGGTGCGCCCTCTGTACGGACGGTCTCGCGTACTCCGTATGGGGCTCGTCGATGTACTCCAGCAACTACGGCACGGTGTGGGACGTGGATAGCGGGAGTGTGAATCCGCTGGACGGCGGTGGCGCGACTGGCAACATCACGAACTACCCGCAGCAGATCGCAGCGACAGGGCAGGGTGGGCGCGTCGTGCTCGCTACGTCGTGGTCGATGACGGGCACGACGGCAGACGCCTCCCTCTCGGTGCTCACCCTCGGGGGCTACCACACGCAGACGATGGGCAGCACGACGGCGAGCGCCGTGGGCAGCATCGCCGCCGCGGTCGGCTGGGAGCAGTGCTGGTACGGGCTCCACCAGCCCGACCAAGTGGGGTGGACGCGGACCACGGCGGGGACCACCGCTATCACGTTCAGCACGGACGGGATGAACATCAACACGACGGGCCCCACAGGGTCCGACTACTGGACCATCACGCCGTCTGGGTCTGGCGTTGAGGGAGTCCGGCTTCGGTGGGCGCTCATCTGCGACAGCGGGAACACGGGGGCCGACTACGTGGCGGTGCGCGTCATTGTCCGCGACGGCGCGAACACGCTGGACGTATCCATCCGGTACAACTCGACGACGGTGGTGGTGTACGACAACCACGGCGCCACGCAACTCGCGTCGGTCGCGGTCGACGTGACAGTCATGCAGGAGTTCGAGCTCGCCGCGACGGTCGGATCTGCTGGCGACTTCGTGCTCTACCACCGTGCGGCGTCCATGAAAGACGACGTGCCATGGACGACCACCTACAGCGGCGCCCCTACGCTCGCGTCGAATGTCGCGGCACAGCATACGATCCGGTTTGGCTCCATCGCCGCGGGCGGCATGGATTCGACCTGGCGGGACTTCTACTTCACGACGAACAACCACACCGGCCTTCGGGCGCTGTCTGATGTCGCCATCACCAACCCCGGCGACCTTGCTCCAATGGAGCTTACCGGGCGCTGGTCCGAGGTCGTGTCTGGAGCGTTCATCCGTGCCGTGGATGGCCCCGCGGCCACCGGAGACGCCTACACGGCCCCCGTGGTCTACGGGTACGGCGGAGAGCGGGTGCTACCGTCTGTGCTTCCGTCTCCGTCGATGGGGTGGCGCTCGACAGACGAGACCGCGCAATCCCTCGCCCTCGTGTACAACACCACGACGCTTGGCACCGAAGAGAGCGCCCCGATGGGGGACACGTGGGGGATCCACCTCGCTGGGATCAACTTCGGCGCGGCGACGCTGGAGGGCTACGACGTGGGAACCGCGGCATGGGTCACGGTCACCGCTCTCGACTTCACCACGGGCGTCACGTACACCCGCGTGGGGAACGTCATCGAGTTGACCTCTGGCAGCCTGACGCAGCAGGTCAACGAGGGCGAGTGGGATGGCGGGTGGGTCGACCTCGGCTCGAGCAAGTACCGGCGGATCCAGCACACCCGCGGGGGCCTCATCACCACGACCGGGGGCACGGTGCGCCGGCCTCGCCTCATTCTGGAGGACGTGGACGGCACCGAACCGGCCAGCGGCTCCGCGGAGGTCTACCCGCGACAGGCGACGGTCATCGTCCGAGACGCCGACAGCTACGCCGGGATCCGGGTGTCCATCGACGCTCAGAGCACACCTGACGGCTACTTCGAGATCGGGTCCGTGGTCGTGGGCCCCTTCTTGACGTTCGGCGCGGACTACTCGTGGGGCCGGGTCATCGGCACGGAGTACAACGTCGACATGAACGAATCCAGAGGCGGCCAGCGGATGCCGTACAAGGCGGGGGCCCCTCGCCGGTTCGTGGACTTTGCGTGGACCGACGGGATCGACGTGACGCAGATCGACGGCAGCAGCACCGACGCCGACTACATGCTCTCGACGAGTACGGGCGGCATTGAGCCCGCCGCCTACAACCGCGCCGTGCTGTACGACCTTGAGGGGTCACTGTCGCTCGTGGGCGGCCCTCTACGCCCTGTTGTGTACGTCCCGGTGGTAGGCAAGGGCATTCCCAACACGGTGACCCTCACGGGCCGCGCAGACGCCGTCTATGGGCGGGTGGTCAGCCCGATCCGCATGGAGAGCATTCTCGGGGATGAGAACGTGGACGAGGTGTGGCGCTGGTCACGGTTCACGCTCGAGGAGGAGGTCTGACATGGCGTGGCCCTCCTTCGTCTCTGGCCGGGCGCGGCGGTGGCACATGCTGCTCCGCGTCACATGGCACGGGCGCGACTATCGGTTCTCCGTTGAGCCTCTGTCGATCTCCGGCACGGGTGGCGCCGTTCCCCACCTTCCGGGCCTGAGCGTCGGCGGGTTCACGGAGACCTTCCAGTTCCTCTCCGGCTCTGTCGACCGCCAGAGCGTGCCGGCCTCGGTTCTCTGGCCCGGCGATGTCGCTGCGGCAGTGGCAGCCGGCTACCGGCTCGACACGGCTGAGGCTGAGCTCGCCGTGTGGGTCGAGGGCACCGCCTATGAACAGCGGCGCGTGCTGCTCGTCGGGCGGGTGATGCAACCGAGCTACGGCGCGGCGGGTGAGCCGGTCCAGTTCTCGGTGGAAGCGCCTCCGTGGAACGACCAGGGGACGTGGCCCGACCTTGTGACCGGGGCACAGTCGTACAAGTCGACGTTTGTATCGCAGTCGCTCGGCTCGACCAGCCCGGGGACGCGCGCGGGGATCATCGCTGACCTACAGGGCAAGACGGCGCCGTTCGTCGTCGGGAACCCGGGGAACCTGAACCAGACCCGCCGGACCCTCGCCGCGTCGGTGTTCGCGGACCAAGCGCCGGACGTGTCAGACGCGACCCGCCCTGGGGCTCTCACCACGATCCGGTATGGGTCCATGTTCGAGAATAACGGCGTCACAAGCAAAGGGAACCCGCCGGGAAGTTTCCCCACCCAGTTGGTGCTATGCGGGCACGCGACCCACGCGGGAGGGTATGGCGGGGACGGAACGCAGAAGATCCGCGGGTCTGCCGGACTGGAGGACGCGCCCATCGCGGTCCTGTTCAACGCTGACGGCCAATATGTTACCGGCCTCGTCCCGTACCATACGACCGTCGGCGGGCGGACGGTCACCGCGGTCAACCTCTACGACTACCTGAACACGCGGTCAGAGGTACGCTACAACGAGAGCGCCGCATCCATATCGGGTGGCACAGTGTCCCCGCTCGTGGCAACCAACGCGACAAGTGCAGACCCGTCACGTAATCTCGGTGATGAGATCGGGTTCACGTTCGTCTCAGCACACGACGACTTTGACACGTTCTACGGATTGAACAACGGGCGGCAGACCGGCCCGCTGAAATCGGTTCACGACCTGCTCGCGCTGACGTTGTCCGCTTCTTCGCTCCCGGTGGACTGGCCACGGTTGTACGCTGCGCTTGACCGGCTCCCGTCGTTCGATGTCGAGGGGTACGTTGACGAGCGGGTCAAGGTATGGGATTTCGTCTCGCGCGAGCTACTGCCGCTGCTCCCGATGACGCTCCGCAATGGCCCGAAGGGGCTGTACGCCCTGACGGCGGACATGGGCGCGACGGTGGCCGACAGCATCGGCACGCTTCGCGCTGGCGTGGACTGCTACCGGGTGGGCGTGATCCAGTACGAGCGGCGCCTCGCCGACCTGACGGGAATCATCGAGGTCGAGGCGGGACGCAACGGCAACCAGCCCGCGATGACCGTCACGGCGGACGGGTCGACCATGGTGCAGAGCGTGCGCGCACGGTTGGCGCAGGAGTCGAGCGTCCCCGGGCGGGCCATCAGCCGCGTGCAGCAGGCCAGCACCTACACGGGGCAGACGACGACGACCATCAAGGCCCCCTGGCTCGCGGGCGAGACTGGCGCGCAGTACGTCGCTCACCAGAAGTTGGCGTACCGTGCCGCGCAGATCCGAACGGTCCGCTACCAGCTCGCGGCCGAGTTCGTGGAGTTGGAGGTGGGCGACCTCGTGCGCCTCGTTGACCCCGCTGTGAGCATCGACGGCCCGGCGTACCTGTCCACGCTGGAGATCGACGCATCGCGCATCGTGGGGACGTTCAGCCTCTACGAGCCTGTCCAGCGGTAGCGAAACCCACCCCCGCGCGGTAGAATCCGCGCAACAGGAGCCTCACCATGGCCGCCACCGACCTCTCCGCCGAAGCGATCCCCGCGTGTGGCTTCCTGACGAAGCGCGTCACGCTCAACGCGACGGCCGGCACCGCGCGGGAACTCAAGCCCCCAACGTGGGCGCGGCGGTTCTCGATCACCATCATGGACGGGTCCGCGGTGGTGCAGTCGGGCGGCATCGCATCGAGTGGGGCGGACGACACTGCGATTGGCAACGACTACGCCCCGATCACGACGGGCGGGCTGACGTGGCTCGTCACGAAGCCGGGGATCAAGGGTCCCGGGGGGTCGGTGTTCCTGACCGCGACGACCGCGTCGAGCTTCGCACACTGCATGTTCGAGCAGGAGTAGACGTGGCCCGCTCACCAGCGATTGCCCCGACTTCTGGCGGCGGCGGCGGCTCAGACCCCACGCTGACCTCGACGCTCGGCGACATCGTGGACACCACGTCGCCGTACTCGTTCGCGCCGACGCTGACCCACACGGGGACGGTCCTCACGACCATCACGCGGGCGTCTGACTCGTCGTCGGTGTCGGTGACTGGCTCGACGACGACGACCCCGACGGCGACCTGTACGGCAGCGGACGCGGTGGTCGGCGATTCGTTCCACTGCGAGAGCGTTGCGACCGACTCGGGTATCACCAAGACGCTCGTTACCACGGTGTTCATGGAAGGGACGGGCACGGCCGGCGCTGCTGGCACGCTGACCGAACTCCTCTCTCTCGACTTTGCCGCCATCTTCTCGGCGTCCGGTGCCTACGACTTCCTCACGGATGGCCCGGCCGGCGACGGCACGCACACGCACGGCGGGGTCACCTACGAACTCGTCGGGTCTGCGACGGTGACGCAGTTGGAGATCACGACCAACGGCCTGGAGATGCAGCAGGCCACGGGCGGCGCGTTCGAGCTCGGCGTGAATCTGCGGGACCTGGCCACGAAGAACGACCCCGCGGGTCCCGTCCACGTCGTCGCGCGCGTATCCTCCGCTGTCTCTGGCGCGTCGGGAGACGGCGTCCAGGTCGGGATCCAGCGGCACGCCACGCTGGGATCGTGGACGCTCGGGGATGCGGTTGTGCGCTACCGCCAGGCGGACGCGACCCCAGACCTCTACGCCATTGCCTACAACGGCAGCACCCACGACGTGCTGGCCTCTGGGACGGTGACGGCCTCGGGTGACGTGCGGATGCAGGTCGGATTGACCAGCCTCTACGGCTCGGTCTGCCGGGGCGACACGGGCACGGCGACCGACCCCGCCGGATGGGACACCCTCGCGGAGTTCGCCAGCGCAGACTACGCCGCCGCCCTCGCGTCGTTCTCGGGGACCTACCCGGCGACCTCGGACTGTTGGGTGTTCGTGGGGGCCGGCGGGGACGCTGACGGCATCTTCGAGACCCTCACCGCTTACGGCCTGGAGGCATAGATGGACGCGCTCCCCCCTGTCATGGTCAGAACGCTCCCGCGGCTCGACGCGGACGAGGTGGTCGTGTCCCGCCTCCGCTTCGACGTGGCCCCGGGCGAGACCGGCGGACTGTCGCTGACGCTCGCGGACGGCCGCGTCGCGACCCTCGTGGTCCAGTCCGCGGAGGACGCCCGGTCGCTGGCCGCAGCCAAGCGCGCCCGCGGCGAGTCCAGTCTCTACGCCGCAGACGCGAAGCCCCCCGCGGGTGTGGTCGCCGATGCGCTGGTGGTCGCTGGCATGGGGGTGTCCTGATGCCTGAGCCCCTTCTCCTGCACCTGCTCCGCTACCAGTTCGGCGGCGACGCGACCCTCGGGCGCCTGTCCATCGGCGCGAAGTTGTTCGGCTTCGTGGTCGAGGAC
>Ga0233436_1003383_pt1 | contig 10455 bp, 8 predicted proteins | sample SI_122_August201_2_FD_182723 | JGI IMG/M metagenome (GOLD analysis project Ga0233436, IMG submission 182723) | Seawater microbial communities from Saanich Inlet, British Columbia, Canada - SI_122_August2016_150_MG | ecosystem: Environmental > Aquatic > Marine > Inlet | place: Canada: British... | reverse complement strand
CTGTCTTTTTTGTTTTGGCTCAGATAAAACTGGATGACCTTTGCCTTCAATCGCAAGAGATCCTTATCCAGAGGCACGCTACCAGCTTGCTTGATCTTGAGTGCCCTTTCGTAAAGGGGCTCTGCCTTTGCGTTTTGTCCTCTGATCACATATAGATTGGCCAAACCGGTCAGCGACTCGGCCATCTTCCTATCATTGGCTGGGGATGGCAGCTTGCGGGCCTCTTCGAGAGCCTGATTGAAAGAGCGCTCGGCCAAGCCATAGTCACTTGTTTCAACAGCTCTTTGTCCTGTCTTTTGAGCCTTTTGCCACGCTTGAGAATCAAAGGCCTTCTCCGCGTCCTCTGCTGAAACTGCTTGTCCGCACAAAATGGGCCAGCTCACGACGGCAAGGCCGACGAGCACTGCAAATATATTGCTCCGGCTCATAAATAATGCATACACCAGGGCAATTTTAAACTAATGAGCTAGTATTTAATAGCGATCCGGTTTTCTTGCACCGTGACGAGCTCTTGAAAAGGGGAAATCTTATATATGGTCGATATGATCTGCGAGATCGATGGTGTTTCGGAATACCGCCTGCAAAATGGACTCAAGGTCTTGATTGCCGAAAACCACAGTGCGCCTGTGGCGACTCTCTTGATCGTTTACAAGGTCGGATCTCGCAATGAGGCCGTCGGTTATACCGGGGCTACCCATTTTCTCGAGCATATGCTTTTTAAGGGCACGAGCGAGCATAATGCCGAAACCGGCAATGGCATTGATGATCTCTTGACTCAAATTGGTGCTTATTGGAACGCTACTACCTGGTTTGATCGTACAAGCTATTACGAGGTCGTCCCAATCGAGTTTTTTGAGCTCTGCGTCAAGCTCGAAGCTGATCGCATGCGCAATTTGCGTCTCAGACAGCAAGACCATGATTCAGAGATGTCAGTTGTACGCAACGAATTGGAGCGCGGCGAAAACCATCCCGAAGAAGCACTCGAAAAAGAGCTTTACGCTATCGCCTTTAGGGAGCATCCTTATCACCATCCCACCATTGGCTGGCGCTCTGATGTAGAGGGCGTCTCGATGGATAGGCTGCGTGAGTTTTACAATACTTTCTACTGGCCAGATAATGCCACAGTTATAGCTCTTGGCGATTTTAAGCGCGAGGACGCACTGGCGACTATTCAAAAATATTTTGGAGAGATCACCGCTGCACCACATGAGATACCAGAGGTCTATACAGTTGAGCCGCCTCAGCAAGGCGAGCGGAGGTTTGAGGTAACTCGTTCTGGCGATTTGGCCAGAGTGTGGATTGGTTTCCATGTACCAGAAGCAAGTCATGTCGACAATTTTCCCCTTGCTCTCTTGCGTCAGATTCTTGGAGGGTCCGGAGAACGCAGCTCTCGCTTATACAAGAGTTTGATCGATACTTCGATGGCTGCGGATGTATTTGCGAGGCACGATGACCTCAGGGATCCCGGCTTGTTTATCATCGGTGCCACCGCCAATGAGGGCGTTGATCTGGGCGAGCTCGAAAAGGCACTCTTGCAAGAAATAGATAAGCTCAAGACAGAGTCTGTCAGTCCACAAGAATTGCAACGTATCAAGACTGCCAACGCAAAGGGCACCATACTCGCTAAGGCCGATCCATCTTCTCTAGCATTTATGTTAGGCGAAGCCGAATCCAAGGCTGACTGGCATTGGTTGATGGATTATGACGCTCTCTTTGAAAAAGTGAGTGGCGATGACATACAGCGCGTAGTCAACACGTATTTTGTCAAAAATAATCGTACTATCGGTCGTTTTATGCCCAGGCCGGACTCTGATCAAGATGATCTTGACCAGGATTTTGAAGATGAGGAAGATGGCCCGCAAAAGCCCCTATATACAGCCGATGAGATCAAAGACTTTCTCGACGTGCAGGTCGCACCTCTCACTCTAAAATTTGAAGATGATGCCGGTTCTGATTTTGCCAACAAAGTCGAAAAGAAAGTCCTCTCAAACGGGATGACCCTCCTTGTAATGGAAGACCACAGCACCGAGTCTGTAGCTGTCTCGTTCAATCTCAAGGCTGGACGCTATTACACTAATCATCTCAAGTCTAGTTGCGCCGAGTTGATTGGCGATCTTCTGCCAAGGGGCTCTAAGCATTTTGACCGCAATACGATAGCCGAAAACCTAGAAGAAATGGGCGTCCCCGGTGCTTTAGAAAGCTATGTAGACAATTATCGTGTGTCTTCTGGCACTCATTTGGTCAAGAGCGATCTGGCAAAATATCTTGACATGCTTGCTGATTCGTTAATCTATCCTGATCTAGCCGAATCCGAATTGCAAAAGACAAAAATCGAATGGAATGCTCGCTTTATCGAGGCTAAGACTAATACCAGGGCTCTGGCCTGGAATAAGATGCGTCAATTGATCTATCCTTCAGATCATCCTTTTTCCGACAAAGACTTTGATCAGCAAGTCACCGAATTAGCCCAGGTCACTGCTGGCGATCTGGCCAATATACACAAAGATCTTTTTTCTCCTCATGGTGCGATTATCACCCTGGTTGGCGACATCACCATGTCCCAGGCACAAAAACTCATCGAGGAAAGATTTGGAGCCTGGTCTGGCAAGGCTATCCAAAATCCGATCATACAAGCAGTAGGTTTGCCAAAGATAGGCTTGCAAGAAAAGCTGTATCTACCCGAAAAAGCCAGTCTCGATATAGTCATGGCGCATCCATGTGCATTGAGGCGGACCGACCAGGACTTTTATGCAGCTCGTATCGCTAATGCCGCCCTGGGGCAGGACACCATCACATCACGCATAGGGCAGATCGTACGTGATCGTGCTGGCCTCACCTATGGCATACATAGTAGCTTTGCTGATACCGCTTTTGGTGTGGCACCGTGGTCGGTATCTTACTCCACTAACCCCACCAATCTCGAAAGATCATTGCAATTAGCCAGAGCATCTCTCAAAGATTATCTGGATAAGGGCATAGATCCCAATGATCTAGCAAAAGAAGCAGGTCGAGCATTGGGGTCATTCAAGGTCGGACTGGCATCGATCGCTGGTATTGCTCGTGTGTTGACTGAGTTTGAGTTTCTTGGCCTTGGAGCAAAAGAGTTGGATCTGATAGCCAGCCGCTATCAGTCCTTGACCAAGACGGATGTGGACAAGGCCATGCAGACTCATTTTCATCCCGATAAACTTGTCACCGTAATCAGTGGCACTTTCTAGCCTGCTTTGCATGTCTGATGTAGATACCTAAAATATATCGATAAGGGCTATACAATCTTTCGCACCTGAGATACTATTCATCTGGCTAGATAAGCTCAGCTTCACTTAGACTGGATAAGGTGCGCCATGGCCTCAGCTTCACAGATCAGTTCTCTTGTACAGTCATCCGATGACTATGGTGCGTTTTTTCAAGCGCACGATCTCGTCGGCTTGCCACCACTCGCTGTCCAAACAGAGGTGCAGCATCTAGAGGACCTGCTGGGCCGCGTTTTCGGCGATGAGATCGACAAGACCATCGATACTGCTTCAGCATTCGACAATTCTTTTAGCTGGCTTTCGAGTTTTGCACCGAGCGATCTGCAAAGAGATGAGGATTCAAGACCTTCTATCATCAGTGCCGACGATGAGGATGAGCGATTTAAAGACGTCGTCGAGTGGCAGCGTTGCGAGCTCAAGACTCTACGACAACGACTATTGCAAAAAGATCAGGAGATCAAGACCCTCAAAGTAGAGTTAGCAGCCAAAGCTGCCGAGCTGAGCTATATGCCTGCTCTTTTAGACAAGGCCTTGCTGGCATCCAATTTGCAATCACAAATCGATGAGATTATCGCCAAACCTTCGATCTGGCAGCGATTTAAGACCTATATTCGTAGTCTTTTTAAGTTCTAGTCCGCAAGGGTGCCGTTGACCTTATACAATAATAAAACGGCGCTTGCGGAGACTGCTATGCACAAAATCCTGACCAAAAATATTGTAGCTTCGACTTTCGGACTGGTTGCTTGCTATGCCTCGATCTTGCCAAGTTTTGCTATGGCATCCGAGGCAGATGTCACGCACGCTATTGACAAGGCCAAGATCTTAGCACCGACGATTACTTTCAACGTCCGGGTCTCTAAAGACGAAGTCGAAGTAGCGACCTACAAAAACCCTAAGGCCGTCGATAAAGACTGCAAAATCGAAGCAGTGCTTATCGCTAAGGCCGTTATGGACCTTTCTCCTGGCGAGGTCAGCCGTGTCACGGTCTATTTTTATAGCTCCAGCGCCCTTTCTCGATATAAGAGCCTGACTGTCACCGCTGGTGATGTCAAAGCCTTTGCTGCCGGCGCTATCGGGCAAGACGAATTATTGACCTCACTAAAAATCAACGAAGGTACAACAGCAGACCCAAACAAGAGAGTTGCAGACTACCTCTCAGAAGCTCGCACAGTAAAAAATCGCCAGGTGAGCTCCAGTATCGAAGGTGATACCGTGCAGGTGATCGCTACAAGTAAGTCGGGCGCGACGCCATTCGAGATCGTCTTTGATGCATTGAGTCTCTCGGACAAAGCTTTTGAGGCAGCACAGCCACAGGTCACCAAAGCCAGAGTCATCCTCAAGGACCCCGATAGCAAAAACACCAATACAGTGCAGTTTGGGCGCGCCGACGTCCCAAGGCTCTATACCGCTTTGCAGGATGCCGTCAGAGAGGTCAAAATCGAGCAAAAGACAGCTGCCGCTCAAAATGGCGAGATCCAAAATATCGATCCTGCCAAATACCAGATCGTCGAAGGTCCAATGGCCGAAGAGAGAAAGGCTTTGTTGGCTCGATTAGACAATCTAATCAAGGGTGGAGTCAATATCGGCAAACAGCCTCTATCTGATTTTGCGGCTATCGAAATGGCAGCGCAAGCAGGCGATGAAGCCAAGGCCAAAGAACTTTACGACTAGCTTTCTATCCTAGTCGGCAAGTTTGAAGAAAACCTCAAAAATGCCAAAGACTACAAGCCACAGTCGCCAAAAGTCTCGACCACAGGTGCATCCGAAGCCAGCAAGTCCAAGGCCAATGCAGCTGGAGGGGGCTCATTTGATATAGATTCGGTAGGCGACACCAACCTCCTCAAATCTAGATTTTTAGCCAATCCTGATGCTTATGTAGCAGACATGGAAGCCAAGCTTTCTGCTCGGACCAAGACTCATAATGCCGAGGACCACCCAAATTTTACGCGCATCCTTTCTTTTGCCGTGCAAACGCTCAATGACGCGGGTAGAAAGACCGAGGCAGCCAAGTTTCAGGCTCGTCTAGATGCCATCAATGCTCGTAAATAGGTAGTCGGATGACAAAGAGAGCTGCACAAGTCCTGGTCGGTGACTTATTGGTCAAGGCCGAGCTAATCACCTTGCCACAACTAGCAGAGGCCATGTCCGTCGCCAATACTACTAATGCCCCTGTCGGGCGTGTCCTTGTTGCTGCCGGCTATCTCACCGAAGATGATCTGAGGCATGTCATCACTGTGCAATCTATGATCCGTGATCATCAATTGTCAGAGTCTGATGCGATTGCCGCCCTGCATCTCTGCCACGATAGCAAAACAGGTTTGATAAACGCCCTGCGCCAGCTTGGCTGGGCCAAGCAGGACCTTGAGAGCAAAGACGTGCTGCACCTCGACACAAGATTGGGGGACTTGCTCATCGAGGCTGAGGTGCTACAAAGCAACGAACTAGATCGGCTTTTATTGATGGGCATTTCAACAGGTTTGCCACTGGCCAAGCTACTCGTTTTACAAGGTCACATCACAGATCAGATTGCCTATCTGATGCTTTCTGGGCAAAACCTGTTGCGTGATGGCAAAATCGCCAGACAGGTATTGATCGACTGCATCAAGTCTGCAATGACCTCAAGGGCTGATGGGACCTTGTCTGAGCGTGGAGTCAGCGTGGATGAGATGCAAAGCCTGATCAGTCAGGCTGCATCGGTGCGTCTAGGCGAGCTCCTGGTCCTTGCTGATCTCATCACTCGTGATTCACTAATGGAAATTTTTGAGGACGGCAGTCTAGCAGAAAGACCCTTAGGTCAGGTGATACTCGACAAAGGCTTGATCGAACCAGAATTGCTCAAGCAAACACTTGCCGTACAAGAAATGCTCAATAATCACCGTATCACTTTTGATAATGCCATATATGTACTTAAGAGCGTCAAACAAAATCGCAATTATCAAACGGATGCAATAAGACAAACAGACCACCCGCCAATGGATTTAAAAAAACGTATGGCTCTTGCTTGCGGCCTATCAGAGCCGTTTGACGAGGCGACTAGAGAGAGGCTTTCGGCTCTAGCCCAAAAAGTAAAAGATGGCGAGATCGATCTGGATCAGGCCATCTTTGCTCTGCAAGCCACTGCTATACCGGGCTGCTTGATTTTTTAGCTCTTAGGCTTGTTCTTGCTCTTGGGCGCCAGCAATAACAATCTGGTTGCCACCATTTTGTTTTGCTTTATTGCTCGCCATCAGTGCTTCGTTGATGAGCTCTTCGGCGCGTTGGCTGGTGCCAGGAAAACCAGCTATACCCTGACTGACTGTGACATGCCAGTTTTGTCCGATATCGGAGACTCGCGTGAGCATGATCTTGTTTTTGATGCGCTCTGCCAAAACCCCTACGCCTTTGGCATCGGTTTCTGGGCAGAGGATGAGAAATGCATTGGTATCGTAGCGGCCAGGCACATCTACGTCACGGATCTGACTCATGAGAAAATTGGCTACGCCCTGCAGTATAGAGTCACCTGCTGCCTGTCCATGACTCTTGATGGCATTATCGAGCAAGTCGACAGAGATCACTAGAAGACCGAGATTGTGTTTATATCTTTTGGCGCGCTTCCATTCTTCTTTGATGGCTTTTTCGATTGTGTTGCGATTGTACAGATCTGTGGTCGAATCGAGGAGAGCCACTCGCTCTGCGTGCTGCGGATCGTTTTTGACAAAATTTTCTTTGGCGTTATGTAGATAGCTGCCCTTTTCGAGCTCTTTGAGCCGAGCCTGATTGTCCATAGGCACATTGCGCTGCTGTCCGACATTGCCGGTAGTCCGGAGTTGATTGAGCTTTTGTCGGAAAAGACCCTCGCGAGCGAAAAGCGGTTCTTGGCCTTTATCGAACGTTGGCATGCTAAATCCTCTTGAAAACCCAGTCCGACGAATGAAATGAGATGTACACCGTCAGCAACTAGCAATTATACGATTGTATGAGCGATACTTGCAATGCTGCCACCACGAACGGTGAAAATAGGTCCTACAAACTGAGTAAAATCTCAGCTCAAAGGATAAAATTTGGCATGCTATATACCGCATGACAACCCTGGTATGTCTTGAATACTATTGGTGTAGGCCTTTTCAAGGCTTGCAAAGATATATTTGTTGCATACCGTATTATGAGTCGTCCCTCTTGACGGCTTATATGTTTTAGACGACTATTAGGCAAGCTTTCAAACTAGATCGAGCGGTATTGCCTGTGCTTTCAAATTATTTTTACAACAAGGTCATGAGCGTGGCGCTCGGCCTTGTATTTTCTGTTGTTATCTTACCCTCGGTAGCACCTGTGGTGGCCGCCGAACAGACCGAGCTTGCCAAAGAGCATCAAGAGCAGCAGACTCTCTTCACAAGGTTGCAAAAAGGCGAGATAGTCGTCGGCATGAAAGATGTAGGCAAGACCAAGTTTGTAACTGGTCACATACTGATCGACCAGCCTCTGGCCAAGGTATGGCCGATCATGGTCAATCCTTTCGAGTTTAAGGGCAAGATTGCTCCCCGCGTTAAAAAGATAGACGTAGTTACTGATCAGACCAATCTTTCGGTCCTGCGTATGACCCTGGACACTACTCCCATTCCGCTCATGCCCACCATGTCCTACACCGTCGAGTCTAAGTACGATCATAGTGATAAAGGTGGCAAGATCGAGTTTCGCAGGATCTCCGGCAGCCTAAAAGACTTTAAGGGTACATGGGAGGTCTGCCCCGCCGATGGTGGCACCAAGACCGCGCTTACTTATTCGATGTATGTAGATCCTGGCTTTTTTATCCCTCAGTGGGTAGTTAGAGAGTCCGTCAAAGTGGAGCTGCCTCGCACTCTCCAGGCCTTGCGCACAAGAGTTATGGCTGTCTGCGATGATAACGAGCGTCCCGAAGTACATACCATTCTCGCTGCCAATATCAACGCGCATCCGCATCTTTGAGGCAGTTTGTCTTTATCTTAGATCTGTGTGACGGACTCTTTCGATCAAATCGCTGAGAGCGATCCTCACGTCTTTGACTGAGGGAGTATGCCCATTGACCAGGATAGAGAGTGCATAATAATGTCCCTGATTGTTTTTGAGGACGCCAGAGATGCCCCTTACAGTATCCATCGCCCCGGTTTTAAAACGATAATACGCCGTATCGCCCTGAGTCCGTAACAAGGCCAGATATGGGCCATCTACATTTGGACCCGCCATGTGCTTGAGCACTGTATTTAGTGCATGTGGAGTGAGTGAATTTTTGCGTGAAAGGCCACAACCGTCAAACAAGATTACTTCTTTGGCTGGTACGCCGATAGATGTCAACCAAGCACCGAGCCTGGACAAACCTTTCTCTTCGAGTGTGCTCCCAGAAGCAAGTCGTCTTTTGGCCTGATCCACGTTGGACTTGTTGAGCTGATTGAGATTGCCTATGGCACGCAATAATTGCTGGGCATAGAGATTGTCGCTTTCATACAGACAGATCTTGATGATTTGGCTTAGAGGTCGAGAAAGGCACTCTGCCAATTGCTTGGCAGACCCGTCTGGAATCTGTTTAAAAGATAACTGCACTCCATTGTGTGTAACTTTTTCATCACTCATGATTTGTTGCAGGATCGCAAGTCCAAAATTGTCTGGATTGGCAATGACAAAGGGACCGTCCTTTTTGACTCTATCCTCTACCTGACCGCTCTTGCCGATTACGCCACCCCTATACACTGAGACTGTGTTTGTCTCTGGATTGAGACTGGCAAAGCTCGCGGCAAGGCCGGAGCTCAATACATTGTCCAATAGAGCGTTATTTGCGGCGATTTCGTCTTTTACATGTAGATGACGAGGTATCTGTGAGGCAAATATCATATTTTTGTCGAGCACCAGCGATGATGACACCGGCATCCATTCCTGGCCAAAATCTTCGGCTAACCAGGACATCTGATAATGCTCTCGGCCCTCAGGGGGCATAATCATCAAAACCTTGCCCTCGATCTTGGTGATGCGATTACCCTGGTTATCCAGCCCATCTTTAAACAATTTGCGTAATTGTTCGCGAGTAAGAGTAGGGTCCTGGCTGCTTATGACCAATAAATCACCGTGGAGGACGCCATTAGAGATGGTGCCTTCATATGCCAATCTCGTGGGAAATTGATAGGAAGGCCCAAGCAAATCATAGGCGCAGGCTGTGGTAAGTACCTTGGTCGTAGATGCTGGAGTGGCCCGACGATTGCCTGCATGCTCGAACACCGTTTTGCCGCCCGGCAAACTCATCAATTCCACTGCTATCCTGCTGTTTTTTAGATCCGCTCGATTGAGCCAGGCATCGAGCATAGCTGGATTGGTAGTATTTGGTGTGCCGTAAGCCGATGATTTGGTCGTCGGGACATGCGCTCTAGTCTGGCGTGCGCTGGCAAGTTGCGGCATCCAAATTGATGGTGAGATCGCGGCGCTGGCAAGAGCTAGCGCCATGACGATGTGCTTGTGCATAAGGTCTCCTTTTAGCGTGCAGTCCATCCGCCATCTACAGGCAAGGACATGCCTGTGATGGAGGATGCATTGTCTCCACTCAAAAATACACAAAGGGCAGCCAACTCTTCGAGCGGCACAAAGCGACCCGATGGCTGTTTTTCGCTCAGCAATTTTTCTGTCGCTGTCTCCATCGATAGATTTTCTCGCAAAGCAATGGCTTCGACTTGTTTTTCCACTAAAGGCGTCTTGACCCAACCAGGGCATACGCAGTTTGCAGTGATATTGTAGTTTGCATTTTCGAGAGCTGCTACCTTAGTCAAGCCAATGATGCCATGTTTGGCAGCAACGTAGGCTGATTTGTCTACTGATGCCACCAGGCCGTGCACTGATGCGATATTGAGGATGCGTCCAAAATTGTTTTTTTGCATCGCTGGTAGTGCCAATCTCATCGTATGAAAGGCTGCGCTCAGATTGATAGATATGATCTGGTCCCATTTGTCGGCAGGAAAATCTTCTATGCGAGCAGTGTGTTGGATGCCTGCATTGTTGACGAGGATCTGACACGCACCTAGCTTTTGCTCAACGCTCTCCATCAATTTTTGTATTTCATGGGTCTTTGTCATATCCGAGGGTACGTGGAGGACTTGATCGGCTCCCGCTGCTGTGAGCTCCGCAAAGACCGAATCGATGTCTTGATGAGTGCCAAAGCCGTTGATAGCGACTTTGTGCCCGATTTTCGCAAAGGCGAGGGCGATGG
>Ga0233436_1003378_pt1 | contig 10462 bp, 10 predicted proteins | sample SI_122_August201_2_FD_182723 | JGI IMG/M metagenome (GOLD analysis project Ga0233436, IMG submission 182723) | Seawater microbial communities from Saanich Inlet, British Columbia, Canada - SI_122_August2016_150_MG | ecosystem: Environmental > Aquatic > Marine > Inlet | place: Canada: British... | reverse complement strand
CATGGACAATAGAACAAATAAGAGTCTATCTCGATTATGGACTAAAGGTCGTTTCTGTCTCCGCATTAAAATATCGATTTGTTTCCGTAGCATCATATTTTCCAGTTGAAGAGATACTCGGGATTTAAAGATGGAAGAAATAAATGAGAAATACACATAGGCTCCGATAATTGAGATCCTTGTTACGAGTTATTATGGAGATTGTTTCAAATATATATGCTCTATGCTAATAACAGGTTTTCACCAATTATGACTGAAAGTAATTAAAATTCATGGATAGTAAACGTTTTTCAGGGTTTCCTTTATGACCGGGGTATACATAAGGTAATAGCCTGAATATATCTTGCGCAATATAAGGTAATAGCCTTAATATATGACATAATAATTAAGGGAATAGCCTTATGAAAGAACAAAAATTAATCCTAGATCAACTTGATCAAAAAATAATAGAATACAAAAATCTGGAGCATGTAGAGATACCACCAAATGGTTGGATATTCTCTATCCGCAAAGCGCTGAATATGTCATTAAGGCAATTAGGGAAGCGTATGTCAATTACATCTCAAAGTGTTTGGGAAATAGAAGACCGGGAGAAAAGTGGATCAGTGACAATCAAACTGCTTCGACAGGTGGGTCAGGCGTTAAATATGCGGTTGGTGTATGGCTTTATTCCAAATCAGTTATCTTTGAAAAAAATGATAGAAGAAAGGGCAATGATACTGGCAAGAGAAATTGTAGAGCGAACATCGGTGAGTATGGAACTTGAAGATCAAAAAGCATCAAAAAATCGACTTGAAAAAGCGATTGATGAAAAGGCAAAAGAAATAAAAACAAAAATACCGAGAATTTTATGGGATTAGAGATTGATTACATTTATGGACAAACACCAATCACCGAAGAAGAAAAGGAAGGATTAATGATTCAAACGATTTCTAACAGAAAAGAGTTAGATGAATTTGAACAATTAAATATTGAAACAGCTGTTGAGTGGTCACTGAAACAGAAATTCACCGCGGAAAGGATTTTAACTACCAAATTTATTCTAGATGTTCATAAACGAATGTTTAATAAAACATGGAAGTGGGCAGGGAAAATTAGGACATCAAATAAAAATTTAGGTATTGATAAGTTTCAAATAAATCAAGAAATGAAAGTGGTGTGTGATGATTGTAAATATTGGATAGAAAACAATACATATTCAGATGAAGAAATAGCCATTAGATTCAAACATAGAATCGTATCAGTCCATCCATTCCCTAATGGAAATGGTCGCCATTCAAGGCTTTGTGCAGATATTCTAATATCCCATGTATTTAATAAAGACGTATTTTCATGGGGTAGGTTTAATCTGGTAAAACCCGGTGATTCCAGGAAAAAATATTTAGAAGCTATTTATGTTGCTGATAATGGCGATATTCGCTCCTTATTGGAATTTGCAAGAACATAGAATAGCTGAAGCAATATTAATCCTTCTAATCCTATATATAAACGAAATTGGTAAAAATGTTCATCAACTGGGTAACACGATACCAGTTTGGAAAGAAAATAATCAATTTTGTCTACAAATTCTCTATTTTCAGTAATTGACTGCGTAACGCAAGGGGAGCCACGTGATAAACGGACATGGAAAATTCATGTCCGTTTTTTTGTTTTTATGATATTTATTGTAACCAATTAATAAAAATTGTATCTAATCTTTAATTGAATAACTTATTGATAGGACTATTTTATGACTATTACTGATATTGCAAAAAAAGAGATAAATACTATTCTTGCTCAAAATAAAGGGAAATCTTTACGAGTTTATATGGCAGGATTTGGATGAGGAGGTCCAAGCTTAGGCATGGCTCTGGATGAGTCTAAAGAAAAAGATAACAAATATCAAATAAACGGAATTGATATTTTAATAAGTGAGCAGGACAAAAATAGCGTAAATGATTTTAATATAGATTTTGTAGACGATTACCGAGGAAAAGGACTTGTGATTCAATCTGCTGGCGCTTGTTAAATATTTCGATTTATTTAAAAACAAATTATATATAGTTTAATAAATATTGATACTAACAGAGTAGTTTGCGTAAATATAAAAGGATGTTTCTAACGTTTTAGAATATTATTCAGTTCTAATAATATTTCACAATTGATTCCATTTAAATTCTTTTAGTATAGTTGATAAACAAAGTAACTTTTATTAACCCTTGATAATATTTAAGGGAAAAATACTGAAAGTTTTATAAGGAAGTCGGTGTAAATCAGCTAATGTCATTTATTATAAGTCCCTATAATTCTAAATCACATGATTTAGTGTATGAAATATGTTTGAAAACCGGGAATTCGGGGAAAGGCGCTGAGCACCTTCATAAGGATCCAATGATTTTGGGACATATTTATGCTGGTCCCTATATCAACCTTGAGCCAAAGTCAGCTTTTTTGTTAGAAGATGAATTGGGCGTATGTGGATATGTTATGGGTGCTTTGGATACAAAATCATTTTTTGAAAAAGTTCAATTAGAGTGGCTTCCAAATCTCCAAAAACAATATACAGATCCCCTCCAAAGTTCAAAACCATGGACTAAAGATGAAGAATGTATTCATTTACTTTTTCATCCAGAAATCCCTTTAGATTATCCCGAATATCCTTCTCATTTACATATTGATTTATTACCGCGGGCTCAGGGAAAAGGCTTGGGTATAAAAATGATGGACCATTTTATGGCACATTTAAGAGATCGTGGGTCGAAAGGATTACATCTTGGATTAGGGATTGAAAATCAACGTGCATTTAATTTTTATAAGAAATATGGAATGATAGAATTAAAAAGAGATAATGAATCAATTATAATGGGGGTGTCTTTTGAATAAATTATTACTTCAATTAAAACAAAAGTGTGTAGCTAATCCAGTCCTCACAATTTTTATGTCAATGATAGTTGGGATCAATTTTATTTTTCATCGTCCAATACAAATAATTAATGCTGTTAGTCTAAAAATTGAAAATGATTATTCAATTCATTTATCGGTTTTTCGTGAATTGTTAGAACCAATTGTTGGGATCCCTTTATTTTATTTGAGAGCAGGAGAACCTGTAGAAGAATATATTGTATTGTGGATTTGGATATTTCTTAGTTTTGGTTTGTATCTTTTTTTAAAAAAGGGATTTAGTTTTTATAAAAAGTGGTTATTATCAATCCCAGCTATTATTGGATTGGCTTATTTTATATTAGTCTGGATGATTTTTTGGCCTATTCCTTCGAATAAAATTATAAATCAATCTGATTCGAAAATTCTATTTAATACTCACGCACATTCGTATTTTAGTCATGATGGGTTAATTACCCCTGAAGAACAAATGGAATGGCATACAATGAATGGGTTTGATGCATTTTTTTTAACAGAACATAATCATAATCCCAATACTTTAGATTTGGTGAAGCAACAAAGAAATCGACAATTAAAACAAAGTCCACACATAATGGCTGGAATTGAGTTTTCTGGAAGTAATCATATGGTGTTACTCGGTCTAACAGATTCACTGATTACTTTTGGTAAGAAAGATTCAGTCATAATCGCAGAAGTTCATAGACAAGGCGGCATTGTGGGAGTGGCTCATTGGTTTGATGGTCAGAATAAAACGATTCAACACTATATTGACTCTGGAGTAAATGGGTTTGAAATTGTGAATAAGAATCAATTAGCATTTCCCAATAAAATTCATAATGATATTATTAATGCCTGCAATAATAATAATTTATTTTTTCTCGGAGGAGCAGATTATCATGGTTATGGTCCAACTTGCGGTACGTGGAATGTGTTGGATGTTCCTAATTGGGATTTATTAAACCACGAAAGAAAAACGGAAGAAATATTAATCGGTTTAAAAAAGAGAGATAATGAAGTCATTGTTTATTCAGATAGAGACACAATGCCGTTTGATAATATTTGGATAAGTCCACTCATCAATATTATAAATTATTTTAGGGGGCTTAATATTTTTCAAATCCTATCCTGGATTGGTTGGGGAATTGTATTGAGTTTTATAAGATTTAGAAAAAAATCAAAATATATTCTACATTGGATTCCTATTATATCAGGAACTGTCATTGTAATGAAAGCCAGAATTTTAATTGAAAAGTCAATACCTGTTGTTCAACATAATGATGTATTATTAGAATTTGGTGATTTGTTTACGTTAGTTGGAATTGGACTAATCGTAAGTGGTATTAGTGTTTGGCTTCTGACCAAAAGATTCAAATCACTGGTTTAATTCAACTATATCTTAGATAATGAAATTTGACGTAATCATTATTGGTGGTGGCGCAGCTGGATTAATGTGCGCAATGGAAGCGTCAAAGCGAGAACGAAAAGTATTAGTTCTGGAGTCAGAAGAAAAGGTTGGAAAGAAGATTCTCATATCTGGTGGTGGAAGGTGCAATTTTACTAATTTATATATTGAACCAGAATCGTATTTATCGCATAATCCACATTTTTGCAAATCATCTTTAGCTCGTTATACACCGTGGGATTTTATCGCTTTAATGGATAGGCATAAATTGAGTTGGAATGAAAAAAAATTAGGTCAGTTATTTTGTAATGAACATTCACCAGCAATATTAAGAATGTTGCTAATAGAATGTGAAAATGTTGAAATTAAATTAAATGCTAAAGTTGAATCAATTACATTTCAAAATCAATATCGAGTTAACGTGAATGGTCAATCTTTTGAATCAGAGTCGTTAATTATTGCAACAGGTGGACCATCAATCCCGAAGATGGGAGCAACAGATTTTGGTTTAAAAATTGCGAAACAGTTTCATTTAAAATCTTATCCATTTTATCCTGGATTGGTACCATTTACAATGAATGAAAATAATAATGATCGATTTTTTAAAGATCTTTCCGGTTTGTCCTTTGAAGCAAAAGTTAGTTGTAATACCCAGAGCTTTAGAGATGGAGTTCTTATTACCCATCGCGGGTTTAGTGGGCCAGCAATTTTGCAAATTTCATCTTATTGGAAAAAAGGTGATAAGATCATCATTGATTTATTACCAGATTTAAATGCGAGTGATTGGTTGCTTCGAATACAGAACGAGAATCATGCGATTGAATTAAAGACTATTCTATCGCAATATTTACCAAAGCGGTTATCTATTAGATTGATAGATACTCTGATGACTAAGGGTTTACCTTCACAACGGTTGGGTCAAATCAAGCAAAATGATTTAAAAGAATTTGGTGATAAGATAAATCGTTGGGAACTTTTACCAAGTGGAACTGAAGGTCTGCGTGTAGCAGAAGTATGTACAGGGGGAATTAATACGGATGAGTTATCATCCAAAACCATGGAAGTTAAAACTCAACCTGGATTATATTTTATTGGTGAAACAGTGGATGTAACTGGTTGGTTGGGTGGGTATAATTTTCAATGGGCTTGGTCTTCAGGATGGGCAGCTGGTCAAGTTGTTTAAAAAATCAATCTCCCTTCTTGATCCAATTCTCATTGAAGGAAGCGTGTAAAATAGTTTTCCCTTCTTGATTGCGGTAAGAATAGGAAATATGGATCTTTCCATCTTTAGTTTGAATCATGGAAGGATACGAATAACTTTCAGATTTATCGTGAGAAACCCCAATATGACGTGTCCACTTCCAAGTTTTTCCTTCATCTTTGGATAATGATACAGCCCAACTACTTCGGCTATCTTCTGTGTCATTATAAATCATAACCCAATGCCCATTTTTCAATTCAATTGCATCAATACTTGAGCCGGGGTTTAAAATTTTAGAATCAGTTGCAAATGTCCATGACATTCCTTGATCTTGAGATTCGCTAACCAAAATTCGATAAGGTGATCCGCCATTATCGCGCATATAAGCGATTATAGATCCATCATTTTTTTCAATTAAAGCTGGTTGGACAGGGCCAAAACCAACAATAGGTTTGCTTGATGTCCACGTTTTTCCATTATCATCACTGATCCCAATTAAAGAAATATTATATCCATCCGAGTATAAGGGGAGAAGGATTCTTCCTGTTGATAATGTAATTGGGTGAATTCGAGTCATCCATCCTTTTTGCCTTTTTTCCATATCTAATGCAGCTTCAGCAATAAGCTTTTCGTAAGGTAAAGCATATTCTGACCAAGCTGGGTCTGTATAATTGGCTTCAAATTCTTTTTTAATTGTGTTATAAAATTCTTCACCGGGTTTTAGTATTATGATATCCTGCCAGTCCCAATTTGGTGCTCCTGGTTTTAAATAATCAGAAGAAATTTTATAACGAAGTACAGAATTTTCCCAACCATTTGCACGGACCGCAATCCAGAAAAGCATTAATTCATCATTTTCATTGATAAATAATACAGGATTACAATCAGGAAGGTCAGGTGTATCGGCCATGACAAATATGGACCCCCATTCTGATGACCCTTTCTTTAGACGAGATCCTTGAATTACTACATCGTTGGCTGTTCGCTCTCCAGATCCGTAAAACCAACAGGCGAGTAAATCGCCATTTGGAGCTTCAATAATACTACTCCCATGAACATGTTTACCTTGGGCCGGGAAAATAGATGTTTTTGAAATACCTTTCCCAAATATCTGACCTACTATGAAAAGGCCAATTATGAATATGTTTTTATTCTTGAATAAAACCATGATAAAGTCCCATGTAATAAGGTAGCAAATAAACAGTCCCGTTTGACAAATTTCGACCACTTCCACCGGTGTTCATATACCAAGGATCATGATTCCAATGATTTACATGGCTTTCATCCACGGGAAAAACTTTTCCACTAACACGATATCCTTTGCGAAAATTATTTTCATGATCAAAAGTACGATTCCATGGATGCAACTTTTGGATATCTGTTCGGTGTTCATTTGTGTGTCGCCAATCAAATCTGTCGATAGGAAATCGAACTAATGTTTCAATGGATTCATCTAACCATTCTTCATGTGGATCTAAACTATAGGTTCCCCACGCATCTACAAAATCTTCACTTGCCGTTACAGCTCTAAAAGCAAAATTGAAAAATGGATTTAGTTCCGGTGCTTCAAGCATCCAATTCATATACATGGAAAATGCATAACGGGATTTTAATTCTGGATCAGTTTCATAATTTATTAAATGATAGTAAGACATAAATGCCATTTCATCATCAGAATGATTTCCTGTTCCTACACCGCGGTTGAATTTTTGATCCGTCATATTTTGTGCATATCCATGATCTTCTATAAGCATATTGGATAATTCACGATATCTGTCGTCACCCGTAATATGATGGGTAATGGATAAATAAGATAACATACTTAAAGAATTTAATCCACGTTCTACAAACCAGTTTTTATCATGATTCATTTCATAGGGATTGAATCTTGACCAACGAGTAGGTTTTCCATCGTGATCAACTAATTGAAAATCATGATCAATCATATGATCCGTTAATTTTTTTATATGAGCACGGACACGTTCCTTCTCTTCTTCAGTGTCAGCAACTAAATCATAATATAATCCATATAAGAAATAATGTCCATCTAACTCGTCTGAACTTGTATCCGTTTTATAATACCACTTTCCTGTTTTATCCTTTGGCCATCTGTTTTCGTATACCTTCCAAAGTTTATCATTGGTTTTCTGATTTCGAATATCATCTTCGACGCGACCAATATTTGGATCATGTCCGCTGGTTGGAAGGATAGTACGAGCTACGAATCCTGGTGGCGGGGAAATAGGTGCATCTTGAGTCACATCTCCAAGAAATTTGAGTGCTTCAAATGCTTTCTTTGCTCGTGCTTTCGCTTTTGGATCTTTTGTGGCGGCATAAGCAAAACATTCTGCCGCGCCATACATACCTGTCCAGAGGCCATCATTATCACTATCATGTTGAATCCATTCTGACTTGTCTCCAGCTTTTGTAAGATTTACATCTAGTACAAATTCGTAAGGAGTCCGACGATGATATTTATCAATCTCATCTTCATAAAACTTAGCTTTTTCTGCTAAAGTCATTTTTTCTTTAAAAATATGACTTAATCCTTTGGATGTTGCGATCCAAACAGACCCATCTTTTGCCACGGAAATATCATTTACATGATCATTCGGAAGCCATCTCATTCCTTGACGGTATTCCCATGTTTTACCATCGAAATGGATTGCACCTTTTTTAGTTCCAAACCACACATCACCATTTATTCCCGCAGCCATTTTGGTGAAATCGTTATAGGGAAGCCCATCTTGACCTTCATACAGTGTCCATTTTTCGCCATTCAAGACACCGACACCTTGAGGGCTGGCAAACCAGAGTCTGTTTTTTGAATCAATGGTAACGCTTCGGGAATCAGTGAGAGCCCAGCTTCTATCTCCAGATGATGGTTGAATTTTATTCCAGGATTTTCCATTTTTCCGGAAAAATCCCGTATCGCTAGCAATAAATATTGATTGTTTATTTTTCGCAAATAATTGATTTATTTGTCCTGTGCCAATATTCATCGATTTAAGTTTTAGGTTATTTTTTCCAATTTTATTTAGGGGAAAAATATTTAATTTATCTTCAGAACTTAAAAATCCGTATCCACCTTTTATTGTAAAATGGCATCGTTTTATATCGATTCTTAATTTTTCAGGTATTTTAGAATCTAATTTATTTGTTTCACCTAAAATAGAATGAACTTTTCCTTCGGATAATATATTATTTTTTATTTTCCCTGAAATTGCAATTACATTTTTTTCATGAATAGAAACAAAATAGGTAGGGTTATCTATTCCTGAAACTTTTTTCCAATTTGAATTATTATTGAGTTTAACAAACAGTCCATCGTTTGTCCCAGCAAAAACATCGCCATTGTTCGCGGTTGCAACCGAGTAGATTAATTGTTCTTCAAGCTCAAAGGAGCGTTTCTCTTGAAAAAAGTAAGGTATATTTACAATATCATTTCCTAGAAGAAGTGATGTGAAAAATAAAATAATAGGGATTAATGAGTTCATGTTTCTTTTCCGTATTTATAGTTAATTAAAAATTAATTTTTATTCAATAAATAATAAATAATTTAAATATTTTATATATTTAGATCTGTAATCTATTTAAAAGAATTGAAGGCTTCAAGTAATGCTTTTTCAGGTTGAGACGGAGTTAGTCCAAATAAAAGTTCAACAGTTGGACGAATAGATTGATGACTTTTCCCTTTTATTTTTTTTACGATACCTAGCGGGTTAACTTGATTTCCCAATACTGTACACCAAATATGTTTTCCCGTAAGTAAATGACGATTCCATGAAAAATCTGCATGCCCAGTCCATCGTTTCTTTTTTCCACGCCCATGATCAGTTGTTATTATAATGGTAGTGTTTTTTCCATATTCACCCATCGTTTTTAATTGAGATATTAGTTCATCAATCCACTTATCATATTGATGTAAACTTGCTAAATAGGACTCGTATTGATTTTTGTGCCCATATTCATCGCTATCATCTAAACCAATATATAAAAAACGTGGGCGATGTTTTTGTAAATAATGCATTCCATGTGCCCATGTATAAATATCGCGTCTTGCACCTCCCCAGCCTTTGGGTGGGTCAGATTTTTGTAAGGCATTTAAACTATCAATGATAGGGTCGTCAGTCTCATCATCAACATCAGTAATATTGGTATTTACAAATATATTGCCAGGATCATGCTCAAGGGCCAATTCAATTTTACCCCATGAAGCAAACCCTGCAACCTGGTACTTATCTAAATGTAGTTCGCGGGCAATTCTTTCTGGAAATGTTTCAGTTAATACTCGATCGCAGCTATTGTTTCTGCAATTATGATTGTGACCTAAAAAAATTGATTTATATCCAGGCAAGCTTACTGGAATTCCATTAACGGTCATGGGGCTTTTTGATTTTAGGTTACCATAGATTGTACTGTTTTTTGCATGGTTATTCCAAAAAATAGGGAAGGATTCACCGAGATAAGCATCTGCGACATCATCATTTAAGAACGGATCATCTCCATCAAAAAATTCTTGCCATCTGACACCATCCAATGTAATTAAAATTACATTAGAGTTTTGACGGAAATTATTAGCCAATAAACCTGTAAAAAGGGCAAGAAAAGTTAAAATTAATTTAAAGTATCGCACGAATATTTATTTTGATAAGGTGGATGGATTATTGAAAATACTATTTTGAAAAAATATAATTGCTGAAGTATATAAAATTTATCTATTATTGAGGATAGATTGTAAGGAATAATTTAATATAATGATGTTCTGTGAGGATTGGTATTAGAAAATATTATAAAATCTATTTGTTATCATTGATATTTGGCTCCATTTTTGGTCAAAGTATTTCAGGGATTGTTTTTGATTCAAACGGGATTCCGTTGGCTGGGGCAAATATTATAGTTAGTAAAACAAATATTGGTACAGCAACTGATGTAGATGGCTCATTCTCATTCAAATATAATCCAAGTGATAACATTAC
>Ga0233436_1003377_pt1 | contig 10465 bp, 3 predicted proteins | sample SI_122_August201_2_FD_182723 | JGI IMG/M metagenome (GOLD analysis project Ga0233436, IMG submission 182723) | Seawater microbial communities from Saanich Inlet, British Columbia, Canada - SI_122_August2016_150_MG | ecosystem: Environmental > Aquatic > Marine > Inlet | place: Canada: British... | reverse complement strand
ATTTTTATGCTCAAGGGCAATTAACCGGCTTAAAAATCTCTTATGACGGCGGTGCGGGTTGGGTTGATGTTTTAAATTATAGTATTGGTCCAGGTCTAGAAATTCAAGATAATCCTTGGACAAGTATTGAATCTTTCACTGCTGATGTTGTGGAAGGAAGTGATTTAAAAATTAGATGGACATCTTATGGTGTTGACTCTTGGGCCATTGATGGTTGGATCGTAGATGATATCAAGGTTTTATCACTCCCTAAATTAACTTCGGTCACAATAGAATCAGCAAATGAAGACCCTGCAACAGCATCCACAGGTACTAATAATTGGTTGAATTTCACATCTAATTCAGCATTATCGGGTACGCCTTATGTGCAAATCAACGGTACTGCATGTAATATTGATAATCTTGGTGGAAATAATTGGGTCGCTTATTATACTGTCTTAGATACAGATCCAGATGGGCCTCTTCAATTTACAATTAATTTTACAGATGCAGATGGATTGGATGGCAGCACGGTTAAGGAGACGACAAATGGGTCATCAGTTATTGTTGATAATTCTGACCCACCAAGATTTACTGTGGGAACAGTTACAAGTTTAGGTGGAAATGTTTACAATGAAATTTGGAATACTACAAATACTGAAATTGAATTGCTTGTAAATGTTCCGCAGGATTCTGCTGTGACTAGTTTTAATTATACGGCATCTAATAGTATTCTTTTTGATGGTGTGAATGATGAAATTTCTATTCCCAGCCAGGCAACCTATCAATTTACAAATACTCTAACGATTGAAGCTTGGGTAAAACCAGCATCAACTCCTTCAGATTATGATGGTTTTTTAAGCTACGCTATGGATGCTTCCCCAAATATAGCAGGTTTTGGTTTCTCATTTTATTTAACTGGATGGCGATTTTTTCTTAAAACATCAGCAAATACTATTAACTACAGCGGTATGGTTGAGGCTCAAATGCCCGTGGGACAATGGACACATATGGCAACAACTTATGATGGATCAATGATTCGGATGTATCGTAATGGGTCTAAAGTTGATTCCCTTGCAACAACAGGAAATGTAGAATGGGCTGGGGCGCCAGCAGAAATGGTATTTGGAAATTTCCCCCAAAATGGAGCTCCCCATTTTTTTAATGGTCAATTGGATGATATCCGATTATGGAATGTCGTGAGAACAAAACAGGAGATTAAAGCATCAAGTGAAATAATGCTTAATGGGGATGAAGCTGGCTTGGTCGGGTATTGGCAAATGGATGAAAGTTCAGGTTCTATTATAGCCGATCTTACTGCAACAGGAAATTCAGGGAATATAAATGGAGCAGTATTTGTTATTCAGGATTCTCCCATTGATTTGATTACACCCGTTTATGATACTGGTGTGATTGTAGGTTCTTCATTTCAATTGAGAGGGAGATTTAGTACAAATAATTTTGAAGGGATTGGATTAAATGATACAATCACTATTGCAAATTTTAATGCTGGCATAAAAAGTGTTTCCGTTACAAAAGAAGCTTTTGAATCTCTTGTAGGATTTTCTCATGGAGAAATAGCGCAGTTATCAGCAACTCTTTTTGACGTTGCAGGAAATTTTTCGTTAGGAGACACTAGTTCCACAAATACAGTAGTTGATATTATTGCCAATGCACCGGCACCGGTTTCTATTTCATCAAACAATACATTTTCTCATTTAGCAAAAACAGGTGATTTAGTCACAATTACAATGGTGTACGATGAAGATGTAGAAACACCAACTGTCACTGTTGATGGTAATAATGCAGATAATATATCTGATTTGGGTAGTGAACAATTTTCGTCTACTTATACCTTATCAGGAATCGAAACTGAAGGGAGTTTGAACTTCACTTTAACAACATCTGATTTTATGGAAAATCCAGGAAGTAGTTCAGGATCTACGGATGGAAGTACGGTTGTCTATGATCGCACAATTCCAGTGGTTACTCCTGTTACAATTGTTTCAAGCAATGCAGACCCATTATGGGCAAAATTAGGAGATACGGTTCGGTTTGATTTTAGTGGAAATGAAATATTATATGAGACTGATATTTCTTTAGCTACAACATCCTTGATATTATATGATACAACAAATGCAATTTATGATGGTTCGGCAGAATGTGTTGGCGGTGATATAGTAACTGATAATCTTAAATTATGGTTGGATGCGAATGATGTAGATGGTGATGGATCTAATGAGGGTTTGAATGAATCTACTTTAAATGGTGCTGATGTAACAATTTGGACCGATAAATCCGGGAATGCTGCAGATGTGATTGAAGTTGCAGGGCAAGGGTTACCAACGTTGGTTGAAAATCAATTTAACGGTCAATCAACACTGCAGTTTAATAAAAGTGAAGAAGATGTATTGATTCATGATTTAGGAATCAATAAATGGGTTGCATCAGAATTTTCATTATTTATTGTTTTTCAGCAAAACAATTCACCATCAAATTTTGATTCATTTTTTTCAAATGGTGATGTAAATAGTAATAATTATTTTCAAATAACTCACAAAACAAATAATGGTCATTTTAAGTTTTTAAGTGGGGGAGAAATTGATTTTGAACCTTGGGATAATGATTTAAAATTATATGGAGTTATTGCAAACGCGTCGGGAACATCTACGGTAGTTGATGGGCTTGTAACCAATACCGATAATAATGTAAATGGCAGAAGTTTTGATAAATATAAAATTAATCGTAATAGATTGGATTTTCAATATAACGATTCTTATATTTCTGAAATATTACTTTATGATCGAGAATTAACTTCTACAGAACTCACAAAAACATATAAATATCTTGGAAATAAATATGGCCAATCCTTTTCAAATGATACCACAATAGTATATACAAAAAAGATAATGGTAGCTACGGATCTGGAAGGGGAAATTGCTATTAATATTGACTATAATGATTGTGCTGGAAATTCAGGAACAACAATCGCAGAAACCACAAATGGTAGTTATGTAATTTTTGATATGACTGCGCCAAGTAGTTTTACAGTTGATACGGTAGCATCTATTGGAGGAAATAATATTGAAAATGCCTGGAATTCCACCAATACGGGATTAAATGTATTGGTGCCTGTAGAAAATGATACAACCTTAAAAAATGGTTGGATCCAAGTTTATGCTAAAATTGGAACCAATGCTTTTGAAAAATTAGATGCTACATTTTCCATATTAGATACAGATTTAAATACAAGTAAAATTCTAACTTTTACAGCTTCACAAATTGAAGCAATTACGGGATTTGCAGAAGAAGATACAATTACTTTTAAAGCAATTATGTCTGATAGGCCCGGGAATGAAACAGAAGGAAGCCAGAGTATTTTTCGACTGGTAATTGATCAAACTCCACCCACAGTTGTCAGTTCTCATATTGCATCTGATAATTCAGATTCAGCAAAAGGAAAAGTAGGCGATATGATAACGCTTACTTTTCAAACTGATGAAATAATTCAGGAACCCACATCTACAATATCAACTCAAACAGCAACTATTACAGATTTGGGTAGTTTTAATTGGTCTGGGGCTTATATGATGCAGGAAACAGATACTGAAGGTATAATCCCATTCACTGTTGATGCGCTTATGGATGCCCGGGGAAATCCTGCTAGTGGATTTACATCCACTTCAGATGCCAGCCAGGTAATCTTTGATCGTACAAAACCTGTTTTAAATCAAGTACAAGCCAACTCATGGAATACCTACAATTCGTCTTGGGCAAAAAGTGGTGATACTGGGCGGATTTATACAAATTCTAGTGAACATTTAATGTCGATTTCTGCGACAATTAATTCAACTGCGACGACTCTTCTCCAATACCAACCGTCAGAATATGATCTGAATTATTCTTTCACGGATGCTGATCCAGAAGGTCCTATTTCTTTTGAAATTGTGTATTCAGACTCTACAGGGAATTTGGGCGATACCGTAAAGGCGACAACAAATAATTCATTTATCATTTTTGATAAAACAGTTCCATCAAATTTTACGGTAGGAGATGTAACATCAACCGGTGGAAATGTAGTGGCTACTTTTTGGAATTCAACTAATACTGGTTTGGATGTGATTGTTCCTATAGAAAGTGATTCAACATTAGATAGTGGCCGTGTTCAAATTTGGGCGAAAGTGGGAGCGAATGTTTTTGAAATGTTGGGCGATTCGTCATTTATTCTTTCTTCAGAAGTAGGTGAAACAAAAACTTTATCTATTCCCGGAGTATCCGTTAGAGCAATCACGGGTTTTGCCGAAAATGATACAATTACAATAAAAGCAAAGGTGTTTGATATTCCAGGAAATGAAACTGATGGCGCTGAAAGTGTGACGCGTTTATTAATAGATGAAACTCCTCCCGCACTTGTGAGTGTTTCGTATGAATCCGATTTTTCGGATTCATCCTTGGCGACAGTGGGGCATATCATTTCATTGAGTTTTGAAACAGATGTGGAAATTCAAATTCCATCAGCTAGTATTTCTACTAGTTCAGCCAGCATTTCTGACTTGGGAAGTAATCGTTGGACAGCAATGTATACAATGCAAGAAAATGATTTAGAAGGTATTATCCCGTTTCAGATAGATACTTTGACGGATTCGAGAGGAAACCCTGTAGAAGGAGTTAGTACTACAACAGATGGCACTCAAGTAACATTTGACAAAACAAATCCTACATTAAATCCTGTTACAATTTTGTCTAATAATATAGATGCGGAGTGGGCAAAAGTAGGCGATACTGTCATGGTAAATTTTACTGCTGATGAACTTGTTTCATCTCAAGTCGTCTCGATTGTAGATCAATCAGCGAGTATTATAGATTTGGGTGGGCAAGCTTATACTGCAAAATACGAAATGACCAATTCAGATTCAGAAGGCGAAATTGTATTCAATATTATTGTAACAGATCGAGTAGAATTAGAAAATGATCCAGTAGTAGAAACGACTGATGGGAGTCTAGTAATTTTTGATAGAACTGTTCCAACATTACCGACCGTACATATTGAATCTAATAATGTAAGTAATAATTCCATTGCTATTGTAGGGGATATTATTACCCTTTCTTTTACACCAGATGAACCGTTAATCTTTGATTCTATTTTTGTAACAATTGCGGGTGAATCTGCAACATTTATTCAGGATGGTGATGGATATATTGCCACGCTTACTTTAGATGGTGATGAGCCAGGTGGTATATTTAGTTATACCATTGATTTCTTAGATAGAGCAGGGAATTCAGCTATTCAAGTCATATCTACAACTGATAATAGTTATGTTAATCATGATATCGTTCCTCCTGAAATATTAACAGTTTCAATTGCTTCAAATAATTTAGACTCAACTTGGGCGAAAGTTGGGGACACTGTTTTTGTAGATTTCACAGCCAATGAAGTATTAGATAATCTTGAAATTATTATTTCTGGTACATCGTCATTATATCAAGATGCGGGAGCGGCAAAATATCGTAGTTATCATATTATGAACCAAGCTGATAGTGAAGGGGAAATTACTTTTCAAATTTCTTATACGGATTTAGGGGGCGCTACAGGTCCAGATGCAGATACAACAACTAATAATTCGAAAGTTCGTTTTGATAAAACTTTACCCGAATTTTCGTTAGTCCGAATGGCAACAAATAATGTGTATGGTGACTCATTAGCCGGTATTGGTACAATTGATACATTGTTATTTACGATTAGCGAAACGTATCGTACACTAAATTTATCTCTCGCTGGAGCGGGAAAGTCACCTATAGGAGATGGGCTAAATTTAACAACGACACATACTTTTTCTGATTCAGATATAGAAGGATGGGTCTTATTTTCCATTTCAATGATAGATTCGGCTGGAAATGCTTCAGATACACTTACAACATCTCAGGATGGATCAATTGTTCGGTTTGATGGAACACCACCAACATTATCACCAGTTGTATTTTTTAGTTCTAATTTGCAAGACACAACATTATGCATTATTAGTGATTCATTATATTTGCAATTTACAGCTGCGGAAACATTGCGAACATCTACCATAACAATAGCTGGAAACTCACCCGACAGAACATTTTACTCAGAGGATAAATATCATGCAATTTATGGGATGGTCGGTACTGAGGTTGAGGGATTCATCCCATTTGTAATAAGTAATTTAATTGATTGGGTTGGAAATATTGGAGATTCAGTTAATATATCAACAAATGGAAGTGCCGTTTTATTTGATATGACACCACCTTCAGATTTTACTCTTGGGGATGTAACGGCAAAAAATGGAATTGAAGTTTTGGGATATTGGAATGCATCTAATCAATTTTTGGATCTTGTTATACCCATTGAAAATGATGAAACATTGCCTAATGGTGGAATTCAAATTCAAGCATCTTTTGATGGAAGTTTTAACACGTTTTCAGACACAATCGTTATTGATGAAGTTGATTTAGGAACAGATAAAACCATTTCAATTACAGAATTAGATTTTGAAATGATTACAGGATATACCGAAAATGGAAATGCTGTATTTAAGGCGGTACTTTGGGATAAAGCGGGTAATACAACTGTTGGAATTTCTAGTGAATCAATAATTCACATTGATGAAACTTTACCTGAATTACTTGTTGTACCCAACACACCAATAATAGTATTGGCGATTCTCTTGGCAAAGTTGGCGATATAGACACATTAACTTATTCATCCAATGAAGGTTTAGATTCTATTGGTGTTAAAATCTTCAATCAAGATGCGGTTCAAGATGGGGCAAATCGGGATTGGACTTCAACTTACACTTTTCAAGAGTCTGATAGTGACGGATTGGTCTCATTTAATATTGTATTTGGTGATTCAGCAGGGAATATGGGTATCGAAGTGTTTACTACATCTGATGGTAGTACAATTCTCTTTGATGGAACAAATCCAAACTTAACATCTGTTTCTTTTTCATCGACCAATACTACAGATTCAGAATTAGCAATAATTGGAGACTCTCTTTTTCTTGATTTTATTTCAGATGAGAATTTATTAAATACGAGTGTATTAATTGCTGGTGTAGTTGCGGATACAACATTTGAAGATTTTGGAAGAACACCCTATCGTTCTTGGCGTATTTTGGACGGAACTGAAGATGAAGGTTTTATTACTTTTAATATTAGTTTTTCAGATCTTGTTGGGAATATTGGTGATACAATTGAAATTACAACAGATGGCTCAACTGTATTATTTGATGTAACTCCTCCAGCCGATTTTCAATTAGATACAGTTTATGTTACCGGAGGAACAGCTGTATTTGGATATTGGAATTCAACGAATGATTCAATTAGAATTAAAGTCCCGGTTGCTAGCGATGATGAATCTTTAATTGGAGGAATTTTCCAAGCTCAAGTTCAGTTTGAGAATGATTCTTATATAAATATTGGAGATGAAACTCTAATTGAAAATATTGATGGAACGGGCTTTTTATATCTCGGAATACCGAGGTCAGAGTTTATTTCCATAGATGGTTTTATGGACGGAATTAATGCAAAGTTCACTGCCATTGTGAAAGATAAAGCGGGGAATGAGACAGTTGGCTCTTCAGACAATACTACGTTTCATATTGATGAAACAAATCCTGAACTAACAGAAGTTCGGATCTATTCGGATAATGTTTTTGATACAACTTGGGCAACCATAAATAATACTGTAACACTTATCTTTAATTCATCTGAAGGATTGAATTCACCAACGACGCTGATAAGTTTAGATACATTAACCCCAACATCATCTATCAATGGAATGGAATGGAATACGAGCAAAAGTATTGTGGAAGGAGATCTTGAAGGTGAAATTTCGTTTAATATATCTTATCTTGATACAGCAGGGAATGATGGTAGTCCAATTTTAGTATCCACAAATGGCAGCCTTGTTAGAGTTGATTTAACAAATCCAAGTATATCAAATCTATTGGAAGGGTCTGAAAACGCAGATGTTGATTATTATAATCAGTCAGACTCAATTACATTATATTGGTCGCAAGAAGACAATAATTCCGGCATCCGAGATGCGTTTATAGCTTTAGGTTCAGATTCAAATATGACAGACATCATTGATTGGACAATGAAAAATGCAGACGGTTTAGGTGGATGGAATAATCTTTCACTTTCAAATGATGGAATATATTTTGGTGGAGCTTTTGTACGTGATTCAGCTGGAAATCATTCCGATACAATTTGGGGAAATAGTATTTATATTGATACTGAAATTCCAGATACAGGCTCAATTATTGACGGCTATTGGGTTATGGATTTAGATTATACTATTGATTCCACAAAGTTGAGTTATAGATGGAACGGTTTTACAGATAACACTGATATAGGGTATTTCCAAATTGCTATTGGAACAAATGGAAATGAGACAAATATTCTTGAGTTTACTCACTCAGATAGCACTGATAGTATGACTGTATTTGGTTTAGATCTTGTAAGAGATACACTTTATACTACTTATTTTAAAGCGATTGATTTAGCTGGAAACACGTCTTTTACTGTTAGTACTGATGGAATATATTTTGATAATAGTTTTCCAGTTATTAATAAAATAACGCCAGATTTAGCTTCCGATTCATTAGGCTTTTTATCAGTATTAGATAAGGACACTATAACCATAAAATTTAATCGACCTATCTATCAATATGAATTATCTGTCAATTCCAATGTGGATACAGGTTTTACATCCATGCATGAATATGGTGATTCTGTTATAACCGTTATTTGGTCAGATACACTTTCCAGTTACGATACAATTACAGTTATAGTTGATAGTGCAGTAGCATTTAATACATTATGGGTAACGGATACGTTTTACTTTTATAGCAAATTATGGGGAGATTTGAATAATGATTATGATATTACAATTGAGGATATTTTAGCATTTAATCAAATGTGGCCAGAAACAGATTTAGGACCGATTAACAATAATCCTCCTCATGTTCGACCTAAACCGGATGGCGAAGTGAATCTTACAGATTTATCAGCATTTGCTAAAATGTGGCATTGGCGATATTTTAATTTAGAATTTGATTCATTATCTGTTACAAGAATGACTGAAAATTTTGAAGTAAAAGCCCAAGGACGAAAAGCGACATTTTCGATTCCTGAAAATACAGCAATGGCGGAAATACTTATTGGAGAATCAAATTTAAATGTGATGTTATTTAATTTTGAAAAGCCAACCAATTCTTCTTTTATGTTTCATGCGATGGATACGGTCAGCGGTTAAAAACAATTCTCAATGGTTGATTATCGAGGGTTTGATTCTACGTTAACAATTTTCCTCCCAGAATCAGATGAAGAATATTTAAGAGCTCAGATTCAATTCAAATTCATGGATAAGGATGGGATAGTTTTATCAAAAGGATTTTCTACGATTGATATAGATATTCTTCCCGATAAATTTACCGTTTATGATAATTATCCGAATCCATTTAATCCTATAACGACAATTCGATACGATCTACCTGAATTACAAGATATAGATATTGTTATTTATGATTTGTTAGGTAGAGTAGTGACTCATGTGGAATTAGATAAAGTTCAAGCTGGCCGACATAATTTTACGTGGCGTGGAATAAATGATTATGGAAAACGAGTCAGTACCGGTATCTATTTTTTACAATTAACAGCTGGAAAAGACACCCGAATTCAAAAGATGCTTTTGTTAAAGTGATGATGAGACTAGGGGCGTTACAATGGTTATAATACCATTGATAACAAATTGTACAGCGATCACCATTAGCACCAATCCCATTAATCTTTGAATGATTCTCATGCCTGTATAGCCTATTGCTTTCATGATGAAATCGCCATTTCTTAAAATTAAATATACTAGAGATAGAACGAGAAGAATAGAAAGCCCAAGAGTCGCATAACTATATATTCCTGGAATTTGGCTAGATAATAACATTGAAGCCGTGATTGCACCAGGTCCTGCTATGAGTGGAATACCGATTGGACTTATAGAAATATCATCACTTTCTTGGGATTCTTCTTGCTCCATAGGCGTGGTTCGAGATCGACTCACTTTAGCTTCTAACATTTTTAATCCACTTCTAAAAAATAAAATTCCACCCATAATTTGGAATGCTTCAATGGTAATTCCAAAAAAATTGAATATGACAGAACCTAGAATCGAAAAAATGATTAAGGTTGAAAAAGCAGTCAATGATCCCTTCCATGCAATATTGATTCTTTCTTGTTTTGAGAATCGCTCCGTCATTACAAGTAAGAGGGGCGATATTCCGATTGGGTTAATTAATGTAAATAGAGTTGTTAAACACAGAATGAAAAATTACAGTTCTGTTTGAATAAATCCAATCATTACATTTTTTCAGGTGCGGAAAGTCCTAAAATATTTAGACCATTATTCATAATAATTTTAACCGAAGTAATCAATGCTAATCGAGAATTAGAAAGTGAT